>OHAI01002144.1_pt1 | contig 14673 bp, 8 predicted proteins | sample 1577091 | NCBI WGS metagenome assembly OHAI01 (sample SAMEA3541548, study PRJEB24748) | human gut metagenome | biome: human gut; feature: human-associated habitat; material: faeces | place: China | collected 2012
TGCAAGAAGTCGCTTGTTCCCACCGAAAAAGGACTTGCCCTCAATTCCGTCGTCAAGACGATGCGCATCGCCGATGTTGCCATGACGGGCGAATGGGAAAAGGAGCTGGCGCGTATCGAGCGCGGGGAACTGTCCGACGACACCTTCCGCAAGGAGATAGAGGCGTACACACGTGAGATAACCTCCGAACTGATCTCGTGCGACAAGCTCTTCGGCAGCCGTGACTCCGGCTGCGCGTGTCCCAAGTGTGGCACGGGCAGGATGCGGTTCTACGGCAAGGTGGTACGCTGCGACAACACGGAGTGCGGACTGCCCGTGTTCCGGCTGAAAGCGGGACGCACCCTGTCCGACGATGAAATCAAAGACCTGCTCACCGAAGGGCATACCAAGCTGCTCAAAGGGTTCAAGAGCAAACAGGGCAAGAGTTTCGATGCTGTTGTCGCCTTTGACGGGGAATATAACACGACTTTTGTGTTCCCGGAGGCTAAAAAGGACAAGAAATTTTCAGGACGGAAGAAATAGTATTAACTTTGCCACTTGTTCAGAGTAATGAATTGTTCTTCGATACCGGATTACACTCATACTTTGGATTTAGTGGTGGCACTCGGAGGGATACCGAGTGCCTTTTTCTTCCTTTTTCCAACCGATTATCCCGTTAATTATCAATCCGCTAAATCCAAAGTAATGAACAACAAGAAGAAAAACGAGGGTCAGACCGACTTTTCCTATTACGGTCTGTACCTGCTGGACTATCTCCGCACGAACAAGTTTGAACAGGCTGACGACACCGCTTTCATACGGGAACGGGCCGACCGTGCCGCCGAAACGTATGAGAGGGCACGGCTTGAAGGCTATCCCGCCGATGGTGCGCAGGAACTGGCGATGGACACGCTGCTGCGCGGGCTGCATTATTCCCGTTACGCCATCCTCCGCGAAGTCGTGGAAAACGAGTTTGCCGATGAAGTGCCGGAAGAGAAGCGTGAAGCCTTTGTCCTGAAACTGCTGCCGCTTGTCGGCAACGTGTTCTCCGTCTATGACCTCTCGGATGACAATTTCGCCCTGTCTTCCGATTACGACCTGCTCTACACGGAGCTGACGGGAGCAACCGTCCTTTACTTAGACGAATATGGCGTTTAACCGCAAACAGAAACTGCGGGACAACATCGAGGCGATACGGACGGCATTCATCCTTGACAGGGAAAATAGGACAGCGACAACCGAAGAGCGTGCCATACTTCAAAGGTACTGCGGTTTCGGCGGTCTGAAATGTATCCTCAACCCTGCAAAGGAACTGACGGATGCCGTCCGGTGGGCGAAATCCGACCTCGAACTGTTCGCCCCGACGGTGGAGCTGCACAGGCTTATCCGTGAGAACAGCAAGGACGAAACAGAGTACAAGCGGTTTGTGGATTCGCTGAAAGCGTCCGTGCTGACCGCTTTCTACACCCCCAAAGAGATAACCGACACCATCGCGGACGTGCTGGCAGATTACAGCGTCCGCCCCGCCCGTATGCTCGAACCGTCGGCAGGTGTCGGCGTGTTCGTGGATTCCATGCTGCGGCACAGCCCCAATGCGGATGTGATGGCTTTCGAGAAGGATCTGCTCACGGGTACAATCTTGAGGCATCTCTATCCCGACCAGAAAATGCGCACCTGCGGTTTTGAGAAAATCGAAAGACCGTTCAACAATTATTTCGACTTGGCGGTGTCCAACATTCCGTTCGGTGACATTGCCGTGTTCGACGCGGAGTTTCAGCGGAGCGACTCTTTCGGCAGACGCTCCGCCCAGAAAACCATCCACAACTATTTCTTTCTCAAAGGACTGGATGCCGTGCGTGACGGCGGTATCGTGGCGTTCATCACCTCGCAAGGGGTATTGAATAGCACCAAGACCTCCGTGCGTAACGAGCTGTTCAGTCAGGCCAATCTGGTATCCGCGATACGCCTGCCCAACAACCTGTTCACGGACAACGCGGGCACGGAGGTGGGCAGTGACCTGATTGTCCTGCAAAAGAACCTCAGCAAGAAGGAAATGTCGCAGGACGAGCGGCTGATGACCGTGATACAGACGGACACGAAAACCGACCTGACCGACAACGCCTATTTCATCCACCACCCGGAACGCATCGTGCATACGACGGCGAAACTTGACACCGACCCATACGGGAAGCCCGCTATGGTCTATCTGCACGAGGGCAAGGCAGCAGGCATCGCCGGGGATTTGCACCGTATGCTCGACGAGGATTTCCATTACAGGCTCGCCATGCGTCTGTATTCGGGTTCAATCCGGCAGTCGGGAACGGAAGAAAAAGTTACCGTTCAAAAGGAGGTGGAGCGTACTGCCATAAAGATGGAAACAACATCTTCGATGCAGGCGGTGGAAACTCCGACGGAGAAACCGCAACCCACAGAGGAAAAGCCGGAGATAGAGCCACGTCCGAAATATTCTGACGGTGTGCAGCTATCCTTGCTCGATCTCTGGGGGATGACGGAAGAAGTCAGCCAACAACCGAAAACCGCCAAAAAGAAAAAGGAGGCGAAAAAGGAAAGCTCGGCAAGGCGCGTTCTACCCAAGCCACAGGTGCATGTCACACAAAATGTTACGGCTGTGCCGACGGCTACCACCCCTAAGACTGTAACAGAGAACAAGGAGGCTAAAACGGAGAACACCGCCAAGCCTGCCGACCCGGACGACATCTATGCCACACTGGACTGGGATACCAATCCTCCCATCAACGGTTTCTATGAAATGATGATGGGTTTGACGCCGGAGCGTAGGAAAGAACTTCGGGAACTGGCAAGGCAGCATAACGAGAAACAAGTGGCGGAAAAGACGGAAGTGAAAGCCGTGCCGGAAACTTCCCGTGAGCAGCCACGACAGGAGGAAACACAGCCGGAGGCAGTCGCCGCACCTGCCGTTACAGATACCCCATCGGAAGCGGTGGGGACTTTCCTTTTCCCCGACATCGAAGCGGAAAAGCCGAAGGAGGAAGTCGTGGACCTTTCTCCGCGTGCCTACCACCGCACGCCGGAGATGCACCTGCGCGAAGGGTCGCTGGTGGCTGACCGGGGGCGTCATAACATCGGCTACCTGAAAGACATCACGCCATACGGGGCGACATTCCAGCCGCTCGACCTGAAAGGATACCAGAAGGAAAAGGCGTTGTTGTATGTGTCGCTGCGTGACGCCTACGAGCGTCTGTACCGTTATGAATCGCTCCGGCGCGAGGCAAATGTTCCGTGGCGAGAGCATCTGAATACCTGTTACGATGAGTTTGTCATGCGCTACGGCAACCTCAACGCCAAGCAGAACGTGAAGTTAGTGATGATGGATGCGGGCGGGCGCGACATCCTTTCGCTGGAACGGATGGAAAACGGAAAGTTCGTCAAGGCGGACATCTTCGAGCATCCTGTTTCCTTCGCGGTGGAGAGCCATGCCAACGTAGGCTCTCCCGAAGAAGCCCTGTCTGCGTCGCTCAACAAATATGGTACGGTCAATCTCGACTATATGCGGGAGATAACCGACAGCACGGCGGAGGATTTGCTCACTGCCCTGCAAGGGCGCATCTACTACAATCCGCTCGTGACCGGTTACGAAATCAAAGACCGTTTCATCGCCGGAAATGTCATAGAGAAAGCGGAACGCATAGAGGCATGGATGGGTGACAATCCCGAAAATGAGCGTATGCCGGAGGTGAAGCAGGCGTTGGAGGCTCTGAAAGATGCCGAGCCGCAGCGCATCGCCTTCGAGGATCTGGACTTCAATTTCGGGGAACGCTGGATTCCGACGGGTGTCTATGCCGCCTACATGAGCCGGCTGTTCGACACGGAGGTGAAAATCGCCTATTCCGCAAGCATGGACGAGTTTTCGGTGGTGTGCGGCTACCGCACCATGAAAATCACGGACGAGTTTCTGGTGAAGGGGTATTACCGGAACTATGACGGTATGCACCTCCTAAAACACGCCCTGCACAACACCTGCCCTGACATGATGAAGTCCATCGGCAAGGACGAGCATGGCAACGACATCAAGATGCGCGACAGCGAGGGAATACAACTCGCCAACGCCAAGATTGACGAGATACGAAACGGCTTCTCCGAATGGCTCGAAGAGCAGTCGCCGCAGTTCAAGGAGCGGCTTGTGACGATGTATAACCGCAAGTTCAACTGTTTCGTGCGCCCGCGCTACGACGGCTCCCATCAGACCTTTCCCGACCTCAACCTGAAAGGGCTGGCAAGCCGGGGTATCAAGAGCGTCTATCCCTCACAGATGGATTGCGTCTGGATGTTGAAACAGAACGGCGGCGGAATTTGCGACCACGAGGTGGGAACCGGTAAGACGCTGATAATGTGCATCGCCGCGCATGAGATGAAGCGTCTGAATTTGGCACACAAGCCGATGATTATCGGGCTGAAAGCCAACGTTGCGGAGATTGCAGCCACCTATCAGGCGGCATATCCCAACGCACGTATTCTGTACGCTTCGGAGAAGGACTTTTCGACCGCCAACCGTGTGCGCTTCTTCAATAATATAAAGAACAACGACTACGATTGCGTCATCATGTCGCACGACCAGTTCGGCAAGATACCGCAGTCGCCGGAATTGCAGCAGCGCATCCTGCAAGCAGAGCTTGACACGGTGGAGGAAAACCTCGAAGTGCTACGGCAGCAGGGAAAGAACGTGTCGCGGGCGATGCTGAAAGGATTGGAGAAGCGCAAGCACAACCTTGAAGCGAAGCTGGAGAAGGTGGAACACGCCATAAAGTCACGCACGGACGACGTGGTGGATTTCAAGCAGATGGGCATCGACCACATCTTCATAGATGAGAGCCACCAGTTCAAGAATCTGACTTTCAACACGCGCCACGACCGTGTGGCGGGATTGGGAAACAGCGAGGGAAGCCAGAAGGCACTTAACATGCTCTTTGCCATACGCACCATACAGGAGCGCACAGGAAAAGACTTGGGTGCGACCTTCCTCTCCGGCACGACTATCAGCAACTCACTGACTGAATTGTACCTGCTGTTCAAGTACCTGCGCCCGAAGGAGCTGGAACGGCAGGACATAAGGTGTTTCGACGCTTGGGCGGCGATATTTGCCAAGAAGACGACGGATTTTGAATTTAACGTGACGAACAATGTGGTCCAGAAGGAGCGTTTCCGCTACTTCATCAAAGTGCCGGAGCTTGCCGCCTTCTATAATGAAATCACGGACTACCGCACGGCGGAGGATGTGGGCGTTGACCGTCCTGCCAAGAACGAGATACTGCACCATATACCGCCCACGCCGGAACAGGAGGACTTCATACAGAAACTGATGCAGTTCGCCAAGACGGGCGATGCCACCTTGTTGGGCAGGCTGCCGCTTTCGGAAACGGAAGAAAAGGCGAAGATGCTCATCGCCACGGACTATGCCCGGAAAATGGCACTCGACATGCGCATGATAGACCCGAATTACGAAGATCATCCCGACAACAAAGCGAGTCACTGTGCCAAGATGATCGCGGAGTATTATCAAAAATACGACGCCCAGAAAGGCACGCAGTTCGTTTTCTCTGATTTGGGGACATACCAGCCGGGCGACGGGTGGAACGTCTATTCGGAAATCAAGCGCAAACTGACGGAGGACTACGGCATACCGCCAAGCGAGGTGCGCTTCATTCAGGAGTGCAAGACCGACAAGGCGCGGAAGGCGGTGATAGACGCCATGAACGCCGGGACGGTGCGTGTGCTGTTCGGCTCTACCTCTATGCTCGGAACGGGTGTGAACGCCCAGAAACGGTGTGTGGCTATCCATCATCTCGATACGCCGTGGCGACCGTCCGACTTGCAACAGCGTGACGGACGCGGAGTTAGGGCAGGTAATGAGATTGCCAAACATTTCGCCGGGAACAACGTGGATGTAATCATCTACGCGGTGGAGAAGTCACTGGACAGCTACAAGTTCAACCTCCTGCACTGCAAGCAGACTTTCATAAGCCAGCTCAAAAGCGGTGCGATGGGTGCGCGTACCATCGACGAGGGGGCAATGGACGAAAAATCGGGCATGAATTTCTCGGAATACATGGCGTTGCTCTCCGGCAATACCGACCTGTTGGACAAGGCGAAACTGGAAAAGCGGATCGCATCGCTCGAAGGGGAACGCAAGTCGTTCAACAAGGGCAAGCGTGATTCGGAGTTCAAGCTGGAGTCAAAGACCGGCGAGTTGCGCAACAACACGGCTTTCATAGATGCCATGACGGAGGACTGGAACCGCTTCCTGTCGGTGGTGCAGACCGACAAGGAGGGCAACCGCCTTAATATAATAAAGGTGGACGGAGTGGATTCCGCCGATGAGAAAGTCATCGGAAAGCGTTTGCAGGAGATAGCCAAGAATGCCACGACCGGAGGGTTGTACACGCAGGTTGGAGAGTTTTACGGTTTCCCGATAAAGGTGGTCAGCGAAAGGATACTCAAAGAGGGATTGGAGTTTACCGACAACCGCTTCGTGGTCGAGGGGAACTACAAGTACACCTACAACAACGGGCATCTGGCGATGGCTGACCCGTTGGCCGCCGCCCGCAACTTCCTCAACGCGATTGAGAGAATCCCCTCCATCATCGACCAGTATAAAGCGAAGAATGAGGTCTTGGAACGTGAGATACCGCAGTTGCAGGAGATAGCAGGCAAGGTGTGGAAGAAGGAGGAAGAACTGAAACAGTTGAAGTCCGAACTTGCCGCCCTTGACCGCAAGATACAGCTGGAACTTGCGCCGCCTACACCCGAAATCACCGAAAAGGAGCATGAAGGGCAACAGGTCAAACCGGAAGCGAAAGGTGTGCGAAACGGTATCAGGCAATATCCCGAAGATACATCACCGCAAATACGCAATCCATCGGAAAGTATTATCGCCAATCACACCATAACTGGGCATCCGGGGCTGTATGCCAAGGAGGAAACCCGGTCCAAAGGATTGAAAATATAACCTTAGGAATTTTATCTGAAGTATTAATAAGGGCTATCCCAAAAGGTCTAAAAGTAAATTTTATCCTTTCTGCAAGTATCTGTAGGATGGCAACTGCATTTTTTTTCTTTTTGGGCAGCCCTTATTAAAATTTATTCTTATTTTAGGTTATATACATTCATGTCCATTTATGTAAAAAATCCTGCTGACCTTGTTTATGTCTTGTCAGTCACCATTTGCAAAACCATATTTGACCCTCAAAGAGGCTGAATTTGATAAGCAACTTGCTACATACTCATAATAAGGAGCTAAATAGAACACGAATGGGAAATACTCAAATGCCAAACTAAAGAAGATATTGGCCAAAATAAACGTTATACCGAGAGAGAAACTTGATTTTTTTCAACTTCCTAAAACGCGTCTCCGATACAGTCTCTGCATGCCGCCAGTAAAAGACCAAATCTGTCCTTCTGATTAATTTTCCAGTTTCGACTGACTACGCCAAGAAGCCAGCCCTCAGGAATCAGTCCATCAAAAAATGGAAACAAAATGGTTGTTTCATATGGGGCTTCACGTAAAGGTAGAGTAAGGCTTACCGCCACCGCATCCTCTCTTTTTAAATATTTTTTATCATACGAAAAAATATATCCTTCTTCTGTTTCAGCAATTATTCCGGCAAAACAATTTTGAATATATACATAACCTTTTCTATATTCCGACTCCACCTGCTATTCCTCCCTTTCACCCGGTACAGCTTCTTTTCCGAACATTGCCAATGCCTGATTTACTTTATCCAGACGCACAGTTTCTTTTCCCTGCTCCAGCTCTCTTACAAATCTGAGCCCCAGGCCAGCACGCATTGCAAACTCTTCCTGTGTAAGTCCAGCTTTTTTTCTTTCTTCTTTTATATAATTACCAATCCTGTTCATAATAAACATATTAATCCCTATCGGGTATAATTTCAAGTTAAAATTTACAAATCAATCCCGATCGGGTATATTTATACTGATCACAGTTTACTTCATGAAAAAATCTCTGTCACATCAGCTTTCTGCCAACATGCCAGAGATTTTCTCTCATTTATATTTCTTCTTTATCTTAAGCCTCAATAATCCGCACATCCCAGGCAGGAATCTTCAGCTCTGTACCAGCCTTAATTTCCTTGCCGGTAATTACATCTTCTGCATCACCATATTTGTACGTAACAGCCTGTTCTGATCCTGAGTAATTCAGGAAATACCTGATCGTTTTTCCAAGATCATTCGTTCCTTTACGTACAATCACCGGATAGCTGTAACCGGATAACTCAACGCCTGCACTTCCAAGAGCATCTTTTATTACATTCTGAAGGGTGGCATCATCTGTCATACATCCCAGATAATATGCCGTACCTTTCCCATATTTATTTCTGGTTATGGCTGCATATCCCTTCCAATTATAATGCTCATATCCGGCAAGTACCTCTGCGCCTTCCGGTTTCAAAAGCTCCATAAATACCCTTGCTTCGCCATACAGCTTTCCGGCCAGCTTGACATCCCGCGGAAATGTAAACTGATTATAACTGATCCCCAGCGCATTTTTCAGAATATGCGGCTGTGCATCCACATGAACCTTCACATTCTCATTGGCAAAACTGCTCTTAAATGTCACAACCAGCGTACCGCCTTCTTCCACATAACGGTTCAGCCTCTGAAGCGTACTGTCCGGAACCGCATAAAGCGCCGGTACAAAAATCGCCTTATACTGAGAAAGCTCCTCAGATTCCGGCCATACAAAATCACACTCCACGTTCATCTGATACAGCGCATCATAAATCCAGCGAACCACATCATTGTAGCGGATTTCACCATTATCCCCGGAAGTCGCCTGAATGCCAAACCAGTTCAATGCAGTCAGAGCCTCATTGCTCACCATCACAGCCACATCATTTTTCTTCTTAAGATTCACCAGACGGCTGCCTTTTTCCCGAAATTCTTTTCCAATAATACAAGCCTCACGGTAAGTATCATTCTCCGCAAAATCATGGCTCAGAAGCCCCTTCCAGTAAGTCTCAAACGAATTATGGATAGAATGCCAGTGCCAGTACATCACACTGTTGGCCCCGGATGCCAGATGACTGTAGGCACAGAGACGAAGCTGACCTTTATACGGCGTCCAGCACGGAAATCCCTGAGCTTCCGTCTCTAGAACCAGATAGTTATCATGCTTCAGACTGCGGATCATATCCCCTCCAAAAGCAATCTCCGTACCGGTCAGATCATCCTGAGACGGATGATAAATATCCGTTCCCGCAATGGTCAGAGCCTGTGATGCATGAAGATGATTCACATCCGGCTGTACACCGTAAGAATATCCTCTCCACTCAAAATCCAGGTTGTGGGTAATAAACTGATCTTCCCTCTTATACTCGCTGACGATCCCGGCCTGCCAGCTTAAGAATTGATCCACCAGGGTCCGCTGGAACTTCTCAAACTCCGCACCCAGACTGCCATTAATCGTTCCCCTCACATCCGGAAAGTCTTCCCAGGCATCAATCCGGTTACTCCAGTAATCCAGCCCAAATTCATGGTTCATGGCATCCAGATCATCCTGAAATTTTTTTCTTAAATATTTTACAAAAGCCAGCTGCACATTTTTGCCCGCTGTGCCGTAATACTTGGTCTCATTATCCACCTGAAAACCAATGACACACTTCCTTCCTGCACTGACTTCCATCAGTTTCCGGATCACACGCTCCGCATAAAAAAGATACACCGGATTGGTAATATCCATAATCTGTCTGGCACCATAGATCCCCGCCCCATTTTTCGTCGTGGCAATCACATCCGGATGGGCCTTCACCATCCAGGCAGGAACCGCATACGTAGGCGTACCGATGATCACATGGATCCCGGCCTCCTCCATAGCATCCATCACACGCTCCACATGAGAAAAATCAAACACCCCATCCTGCGGCTCACAGGTACTCCACGTAGACTCCGCAATACGCACCGTATTGATCCCCGCTTTTTTCATCATTTCTATATCTTTATCAAGTCTGTCATACGGCATGTATTCATCGTAGTATGCCGCGCCAAAAAGAATTTCCTTCATATTCGTTTCCTTTCATTATTTAGAAATGCGACGCTTTTTAATATTCTCCAGAATTGTGTCATATTCTTTGTCAAGATGATAGAACGCCAGAACAATGATCTGTGCCACGGTAAGGACGATTGGCACATAAATGTAGCTTACCTTGATAGCAGAAATCGCACTTGCTGTCTGTGTTGCTGCAGTTCCCACGTATCCACCTGCCGCAAGAATCGCTCCCATCACCACATTGCTAAGACCATTTCCAATCTTCTGTCCAAAACTTGCTGCACTGTTGATCAGACCTTCTGTACGGATCCCCGTCTTCCATTCACCATACTCAATGGTATCTGTGACCATTGCAAACATGCAGGCAGAAATTCCCGCATTGCCAACACCACGCAGCATACAGCCTGCGATCAGAACCGGAAGCCTTTCCGCACCTATGCCCATGATACCGTAACCCACGATCATGATCGCGGCACCTGTCATCAGTACATCTCTTTTTCCAAATTTCTTTACAAAGCCTGCAATAAAGAACATGCAGACGATCTGCGTAACCTGAAGCGCCACGGAAAATGTTCCAACCAGATTTCCGTTTCCAAGCACTTCTTTTGCATAATAAACCTCAGAAGAACCATTAACTCCCTGTGCAATAAAGATCAGCACCAGATTCAATGTTGCCATAAACCAGTATTTGTTTTTTACCAGTGCCTTGAATCCCAGAGAAATCGGAATCGACATTCTCTTATCTTCACTGGTATTTACACGCTCTCTTGTAAAGAGGAATGTGATCATAAATGTGATGATCTCCAATGCGCCAAATACAACAAATGTATAAGTCCAGGCCCGTGCATCATCACCGAAAAACTTCACAACCGGAAGTGTACAGGTCTTGATAAACAATGTACCACATGTTGCCAGGATCATTCGAAAGATGCTGAGAACAGAACGTTCGTACTGGTCCTGTGTCATCAGTGCCGTCAATGTGGCATATGGAAGATTTATTCCGGTAAAAAGTACTGTAAATGCAATATTATAACTGAAGAATATATAAACATATTTCGCCATCTCGCTCCATCCTGCCGGAACAGAAAACAGCAACACAGTACCGATCGCATAAGGGATCACAAGCCGCAGGATCCAGATCCTTGCTTTTCCAAAAGGTGATTTTGTGCGGTCAATGATCACACCCATGATCAGATCACTGATTCCGTCAAAAATTCTGGAAAACAACATAATGGAACCGACAACCGCAGCACTGACACCTATGTAATCCGTATAGTAAAACATAAGAAAAGCTGCCATAGCCGAATACATGATATTGCTGGAAAAATCTCCACATCCATAAGCCAGGCGCTCTTTAACCGTTATCTTTTCAGATGCATTTACATTTGTGAATTTTGAAAAAATCATCTCATACCTCCTGTATAGTATTTCTCGTTTACGGATATATACTATCAGGAATCCTTAATGCAAATATATCATTTATTTTTGTGCATTATCGTTTATTTTGGTTCTTTTATCTGGAATTTCTCATATTTTTTCCGATATTTTGCAGGACTCAGACCTGTCTGCTTTTTGAAAACACTGCCAAAATAACTCTGCGAACAAAAGGACAGATAGTTGGAAATGTCTCTTACTTCATAAGAAGAATACCTCAGCATATTTTCTGCCAGACGGATTTTTTCCCTGCTGATATACTGTTGGATCGTCACCCCTTCTTCTTTATGAAAAAGGCTGGAAAGGTACGTATTATTTACTCCGATCGCTGCCGAAATTTCCGATATGGTAATCTCATCATGAAGATGCTGAAAAATATAATTTTTGGTACGTTCCACCAGAATATTTCCCGTCTGTTTCTCCGCGATCTGCTGTACTCTTTCCGCATAATCATACTCCGCCTGCCGCATCATTGCTTGGATCTTTACCGGATTTTCCATCCCCTCAATAGCTGAAATATAGGCATCCACCATAGAAAATGATTCCTCCGGAAGCATACCTCCTTTGATCGCAGCCCTTGACGCAAGAGTGATCACCACAATAGCGATATTTTTTGCCTGACGGACCTCATCTCTGGCAAGCCGTCCATGAACACCATTATAAGTTTCCGCAAGACTGGCCTTCAGCATTTCCGGATTTCCCTGGCGGATACTGGTCATCTCACGTACTTCCTGATCATAGGGATTGTGCGGCGCCGAATTTTCCTGCCTGGAAAAAATCACACCGGAAATCTGCTGATTAAGTTCCATAACATCCCGCTCCCCGATCTCATTTTCCTTCCAGAAATCTTCCAGAGACAAACGCTCTCCACTTAACACATTATGAAGCATCAGTGCAGAACTGCTCAAAATCTTCAGTTCACAGTAAGCCAGCCGGAAGGAACTTTCCTCCGCCATATGATGTTCTTTCTTCACCCTTTCATTCAGTACATCTGTCTTCTTCTCCAGACATACCGGCCCGATCACCAGAAGATCCTCAGAATCAGGAATCTGCAATAGGATATACACAATCTTATCAAACTCATGACAGATGCAGGGAACTTTTTTCCTGCCTTTTTCTGCAAGATTTTTTGCAAAAAAAGCATCTGTACACAGTGGATGATCAGAAGTCTGAACATCTCCATATACTCTCATAACCTCCCCTTCCCGGGAAAGCCTGGTTATGCTGCAGTGTATAACGGTGATCATCTGGCTGCATACGTAATCCAGATCCATGAAAAAGCCTCCTCTTCGCTCAGAATATTATGATTTACGTTCATGCTATCATCCGTACTTCTGATTTACAAGGTATTTTATTTGCAATTACACAGGGAACGCCCTTGTTTTAAGTTCCCGTCCACAGCCTGTTACCTTTTGCAAGTTTCTCCCTACTGCTTATTGCTCATCGCAATTAAAGCAGGGGACTTACCTGATTCGGTTAAAACCAAGGGCGTTCTTTCTTTAATAAAAAACCGCCCCTTCCTTAGAGAAATTTCTAAAAGAAAGAAGCGGTCAACACTCTAATATTTAACTTAACATCCACCTGGCTTTACCCAGCAGGATTTCGCATTCTGCTGATTTTATTTACCTTCAGCAATATCCTTAGTGATCTTCAGGAATTTATCGATATCATCTGTTCCGTGGCAGTGGAGCGGAGAAACACGAAGTGCACCTTCAAGACCAAGAGTCTCAACAATACGTTTGGAATACGGACTGCTCTTTACACGCTCGAACAGCGTAACACCATGCTCAAGATATCTTCTTGCACACTCTGCAAATTCAATACCCTCAATACCCATGGCAACGATCAGATCCTTATAAGTAAGATCCTCCATATCCACATAAACCTGAACACCCGGAATATGACGAAGACCCGGAACCTTATCGGTACCTTCCAGCATACGGTACAGAAGCGCTCTCTCCTGAAGATGAATGTGATTCATACCCTCAACAAAAAGTTCACGCTTATTATATTTCTGTGCAGAATCGCCCAGGAAATGCTTACCGATACTGCAAACATAATCAATAACCGCCATCATAGCCGCAAAGTTAGCCGGAGCCGGTGTACCAAGAGCCCATACATTATCATCCTTGCATGTCAGTTTGATATGTGGCATTACAGCAACACGGTCAGAAACATAAGCATAACCGCAGCCACGAACACCAAAGAACTTATATGGTGCAAAGTTGCACACATCCACATCCCAGTCCTCAACATCGATCACTGCATGAGGAGCATGCTGAACTGCATCACTGACAACATAAATATCCGGGTTGATCTCTTTTGCACGACGTGCGATCTCCTTGATATCCATAATATTACCGGAAATATTGGAAGCAGCCATAATGCTGAGAAGAACGGTATCCTTATCCACATACTTCATGATCTCATCCGGATCAAGACCACCTGTTACTTTATTTGCCGGAACCTCACGGAACTCTCTTCCGGTTTTCTTACAGTAATACTCGACCGCATCATGAGCAGATGGATGCTCCAGAGCAGAAGTAACCGCATTCTTACCCCAGTCAACACCTTCCATGATCGTACCTACTGCATGGAACATAGTCTGGGAAGCAGTCAGCTCGGTAATCAGCGCACCACTCTTTGCACCAAAGATAACCTCAAGGATCTCCTTAGTACCATTCTTAACATAATCTGCCAGATCAAAACCTCTGCCGCGGGCACGCTCCGGACAATCCGGGAACTCCTCGATAGCAGCCTTAGCCTCAACAGCCCTCTTAAGTCTCAGCGAACCACCAGAGTTCTCAAAAAAAAGTCTCGCACCATACTGCGGATCCTTATCTGCATAATAAAACTGAGATTTCAGCTTCTTCTGATATGTATCTGAAAACAAAACGCCATGATTAAATTCCATAATAATATCCTCTCCTTCATCACATAAGCCCCGGATTTCCCGGATAATCAACGTTCATGAACACTCTCATTTCATACGACCGTGTTCATTATATATCTCTCATCAGAAGATAGCATAACACATTTACAAATAGTTATAAAATGAATAATATAACTGTATTATATTAACATTGTTTATATTTTAACACAGCATAGCGCTGATAGCTCATCCAACTCCCGAGCAGCCACACTACCCTACCGCCCTGAAAAGCCAGCCCGTGAGGCGTGTGCTGCCTGTCGCCGGACTCTGCAGGAGGGGAGCTGAT
>OHAI01002150.1_pt1 | contig 14655 bp, 6 predicted proteins | sample 1577091 | NCBI WGS metagenome assembly OHAI01 (sample SAMEA3541548, study PRJEB24748) | human gut metagenome | biome: human gut; feature: human-associated habitat; material: faeces | place: China | collected 2012
TTTTCAAATTGCCGCATTTGGTGCAGCTGATGCAAAGGAACATAGCCAAGAACCGACTGAAGCTCACGGGCAAACCACACTTCAACCTTTTCATTGCCATTGTCGCTCTCAATGTGGTGTGTTATCTCGTTGAAAGCCGATGTGTGCTGGTTTATTCTTTGAATGTCCATATTATAAGTCTCTTTGTTTCTTTTCTCATCCCTCCCCACCAATCGCCTTTATCTCGTCATCAGTCATTCTCTGTAAATTCTCTTTCGGTGCTGTCGGCTGATGGTCCGCCATCCGTGATGTGCTTTTTCATATATGTGGAGTGGCGGTATCGCCCTGTCTGTTGTCCGGCGGTGTCATGTAGTGCGGATGCGGAGCGTATCAATCACTCATCATATTGATGTATGATTCTGACCACAAAGATAACTATAAAAACGCAACAATCAGGCATAAGTGTGTCCGGAGTTGTGCTTGTCTGTCAAGTGTGCGTGCATAAAGATAGCTGTAAGCTGATTGTGAAATGAAGACACATGGAGTGAATACACGTAAAAACAGCAGAGCGGGGCGCGTCAGTTTCGTATGTGGCAACCGGTTTTTTTTCTTGTATTTTTGTTTTTTTATGAAGTGAGACCTTGTCCTGTGGATTGATATTCCTATCTTTGCGATACGTCTTCAGGCACATTGTCCGGATATGTGTTTTCCTATTCCGAATATCTGAAAGTTATGAGACATCTGTATATCTTTATGGCGTCGGTGCTGTGCGCATGTGCTTCCGGCTGTATGTCGGGGCTCTCCGGCAAGTGGAAGGGGCTGGCACACAGCTCCAGTTATGAGGCTGACACCGTCCTTCCCGACAGTCTGAAACCATCGCGGCAGCCGTATGAGGGCTTTGTGTGGGACGAGGTGAGGGGCGCCGGACTGCGCTTGCTTGCCCAGCGTAACGGCAGCATGCGTGTCATGGCAGACCCGTCATTGCCGGGCATGGTGCTTGTGAGGGACGGCAGTGCGAGTCCTGTGCGGCTCATACAGGTTTTCGACATTGGCGTCGGAGGCATCAGCGTCTTGACAGACACGCTCAGTGCGCGTGGGGAATTGCCTGTAGGCGAGACGTGCCGGTTCAGGAAGATTGACTCAGGCAGGGCGGGTGTGAGCAGATATATACTCGTGCCTTACGGTGACTATGCCGCACATGTTGATTCCGTCTCGGCTCTCGGACCTGTGCCTTCGACCTGCGGAGGATGGGGTGTGGGCAACAGCGGCATGCGCTATTTCGAGACATACGACAGCAGTCCGTCAAAGGCGGTTTTCGTGGAGATAGGGCAGGAGATGCCGCTCTTCGACGAAAAAAGCATAATCCTTGCCGACACCGGGTCTGATGCCATATCAAGAGATGTGTTGTATACCCTTGAGGGCATTCTGAAAATGGGACACGAAGTGAGGTCGTTTGTGCCTTCGGGCAGCGATAAGGAATATTGGGTGGTGGACAAGACGGGAAAGCTTGGCGGCATGTACGACCGTGTTACCGGTGGAAAGAAAAACGGCAGTCCGGTGAGGGCGGTGCTCAAGTTGGAGTATGGCGGCAGACGCGGTGACGGCTTTGCCGGACAGTATGACGGGGGGTGGCTTGTGCGCGAGGTCGTTGGCGTCGCTTCCCTCTGACGCCTCATCGTCTTCTTCCGGTCCTTTCCGGCATGGTTGGCACGGTGTGTTTTCGTGCCCGTAATACACACTCATGTATATCGGTTTGCGAAAGAGGCTCTTTGGGGGTGTGGAAAAGCCTTTTCGGGACGATGAAAGAGCCTCTTTCGCAGCCTCAAAGAGCCTCTTTCGCAACGTACTGTCTATCAGTTGGTTGCGTGGCGCGTTCTCGCTGGCCGTCTGTCAGTGTCTTTTCCGTCATCCGCCTTTGTCTGACCGCTGTCTGCATCGTGTGGTTTTGTGAGTCTGGCAGATTGTCTTTGGTTCTGTTTTCATGAAGACAGTTTGATTTTGAAGAGGGAGAGTCAGCATGTAAGCGATTCATTTTTTGATTCATATTTTTGCGAATGTAAGTCGGATATGTTATCTTTGCATAAGATAAGCTGCACTCGGGAAATTGAAAGCAAGCTTTCTTTCCGCTCGTTTGCATTATCTTTGCATAAGATAAGCTTCGGCTCGGCAGTATCAAAGTTGTGAAAACTCAATTTTCCCACTTTGCTGTTGCACTCGCCTTGCATTATCTTTGCATAAGATAAGCTTCGGCTCGGCAATAGCAAGTCTTATAAAACTACGTTTTCAAAACTTGCTGCTGCACTCGCCTTGCATTATCTTTGCATAAGCTAAGCTGCACTCGGCAATCAAAGAGCAAGCTCTCATTGCGCTCGTTTGCATTATCTTTGCAAAAGACAGGCTGCACTCGGGAAGCCGGAATAAAAAAACTTTCCGTCAGTCAGCGGCATATTTAAGGAATATACTCAGTGCGCTGTGTTCCATATGGCATCAGCTTTATGATATGGCGCAATTTATTTTTTTATATCTAAAACTAAAAAATTATCATGGACGAAAACAACAATCAGAAACAGGGCTTTCCCATTGAGCTCAATGCGGAGACAGCCCTCGGCGAATACGCCAACCTTGCTTTGATAAGCCATTCAAGTTCCGACTTCGTTATCGACTTCGCACGCATGCTCCCCGGCATGCCCAAACCGCAGGTGCGCAGCAGGGTCGTTCTTGCTCCGGAACATGCGAAACGTCTCCTCCAGGCGTTGCAGGAAAACATATACAAATACGAGCAGTCGTTCGGTAAGATTCAGATACCCAACCAGCAGGGACGCACCATCGCTCCGTTCAACAGCGGTACAGGCGAGGCGTGAGCGGACTTGTTTTTCTGAAAGAGACATGGCAGGGATGAGTTTGTTCATCCCTGCCTTTTTTATTCGTTTTACGTTTTCCTTGTCCCGTTTTTTTTATTGTTGTTGTTTCATACTGTTGTAATCCGGTATGCGCGTTACGCTTCTTTGACATACCGTAATGCGTTTGTAGCCTCACCGTCCATCCTGAATCTCTATTTGTTTTTCGTAGCGGTTATGTGTCAGTAGCCCTATGTTGTTTGTTCGTCCAGTATGTCCGACGTGGCTGTAAGCATTTTCTGATGTTGGAATATGTGCATATGTGTATAGTTGTTTTTCATGTATAACAATATTTAAAAATATCTACACCTCTAATGCAGAGGTGTATACATATTGTGATGTATACTGTTCTAAACATCAGCAAAATTAAGATTAAAGTACGACATAGCAAAAGATATGGCATTATAATTAACATAAATACATATATATTAACTAATAAAGCTACTCGTATTGGTTGAATATAAGAGATAAATGCAATATTCAAATATCTCCATTTCCTCGATTGTGTGAAAATATCTACACCTCTGCATTAGAGGTGTATGGTTCTCAAAGCATATGCGGCATGTTTTTTAAGTCCGTATGACTGAAAAAGGCACCGTGATGTGGAATCTCTCATAAGCGTCGTTTCGCGACAAAAGCTGCGTTTACTTACATTAAGTTTTATCCATAAACAGACAATAAATTCTATTACAACGAGGCATGCCGGACTATCTTGAATTCCGGAAAGCCACACCGCCACATCCTGACGGCAACGGTGAGAAATGAATGTATAAAACCAACGAAAATAAAAAGGAAATGAAGAAAATGTATGAAAAACCATCCGTCGATGTAATTGCGATGGAAACGGAACAGTCGATGGCTACCATGTCATCGTACAACACTACCGGCGAAGAGACGAATCAGGGATTTGACATCATTGAGGGTAATCCGCCGTCTTCTGACGGCACAGACCTTAGGGGCAACGCCACGTACGGTTCTACTGATAACTGGGCAAAATCGCACAATGTGTGGGAATGAGAGTGAATGACTGAAGAAAAGAAGAACAACAAGAAGAAAAAGAAAGAAAAAACGAGTTATTATGAAACATTTTAGTACATTTGTATCGATGTTCCTGCTGCTACTCATGGGTGGCGTGCAGACTGCGACGGCGCAGGATGACAGCGACTGGGAGAACTATGCGCAGGATCCGGGCAGCGTAGTTACGACAAATAGTTCGAATCCTAAATATGTTTATCTTTACAACGTAACAAAGAAGCAGTTCCTTAATGCCGGAGGAGAGTACGGTATGCAAGGTATATTGAATCCGAGAGGTATAAGGATGACACTGGAGAGGAGTTGGCCTTATTATTACTTGAAAGGTCCTATTGCCAACAGTGCGCAAGGCAGTTATCTTGCAATGGAGGATGACATCTCATTAGGCAATGTTATCTATATAGACAGAGAACAAGACGATAAAGCCAGATTTACCATAGAAACTATACGTGGTGGAGGCAATACTTTCCGTATACATAATACAAGAAACGATGCTTATTGGACTTATGATACGTCAAAACACTATGTGACGGTAACAAGCAATGGAAACAATGCCGATGTATGGTGTTTGATATCAATAGATGATTACAAAACATTGACACAGAACAAGGCGCAGGTGGGTAACTACAATGTGAGCGGTCTGTTGTATAACACACGTTTCATCCGCAACGTGAGCGACCCGCAGAACCTTTTCTGGCATACATCCGGAAACCTTGTTTACGACAGAAGTGACTACTGCACAGCCATCAATCCTCAGCTTGGAACAAATTACGACGGCAACAACGACAACTATGCGCGGGCATATGGTTCGTACGGATGCTTGGAGATAGGTCGTGCCACGGGAGAGTTCTATCAGGAAGTGGACGGATTGCAGCCGGGGCTTTACAAGGTGTCTGCACAGGCATTCTTCGACGGTAAGGACAGTGCGCCGTACAATGACGGAGCATATGATGATATCAACACAGCAAGCGCAACCAACGCATATATTTTCGCTAACGATAATAGGGAGCCGATACCTATGCTTACAGATGACGAATATAATGAATTCATGGATATTGTGAGTGTTCATTATGATATGATTGATAATGATTATTGCCGCCATCTGTTCCGTCGCAATGTTCCCGCCTCACAGTTTATGACCGGTGACGACACATACAATCCGAACGAGGAGAGCTTTGTTGTAGAGGTTTCTGTTTTGGTTGGAATCGACGGAAAGCTCAGACTTGGTGTCGGTAAGAGTGCTGAAGGTGGTCGTGTGTACATGGACAACATGACTCTGACATATATGGGTAACACTATTGATGACCAGTTCGGCTTCGGTGTGGATGCATATGGAACATATAGTCAGGTTGATAAATACAAGTATTCAAGTGACGGATATATGTTCTATCTGAGCCGTAAGTTTGTTGAAGGTGTATGGAGCTCACTTACATTGCCTGTCAATCTCTCCGCGTCACAGCTGCGTGAGGCTTTCGGTGAGAATATGGAACTCGTGAAACTTACAGGACTCAATCAGCAGAATCCTCAGCAGATATTCTTCGAGCCGGTGAAACTCAGTGACGGAGAAGGTCTTGAGGCAGGACAGTGCTATCTGGTTAAAGTGACAAAAGAACCTGTATGTCCGGAACATGAAAAGTTCACATTCAGTAGAATCAACGAGGAGTTAGGTGAAGAGGCATATCTGGAGACTAATGTGGATGAGGTGTCATATGCGTGTGGCAATGTGTACCAGTTCCTCGATGTTAGTTGTCCTGGCGGAATAAGCAATGGTAAAGTCAGTGGAGAAACTGATGACACAGAGCTCACTTGGACTGCATACTACTATCATCCGAATGATATCGAAAAGCCTTATGCTGCTCCCGCAGGCTCATACGTAATGAGCGGAGGCGACATGTATCATCTGAGTTCCGAATGGAGTGACGGTCTGATTGGTACCGCATGGTATATCGAGGAGACCAACCCGACGTCAGAAACAAAGACCCTCGTGATAGACAACGGCAACGGAACGACCGACATCAACGGCATCGTGACAGAGACACCTGCCGGGAAGGCTGCCGAGGGAGTGTACACCATAAACGGTCAGAAGGTCGCTTCAGACAAGTCGCTCAACGACCTGCCGAAGGGCATATACATCGTTAACGGTAAGAAATACATCGTAAGATAAGAAAGAAATTCATCATGCGTTAATGTTCAACCGTGAGGCTGGATGTTTGCGGCCGGTAATGTGGATTCACATTACCGGTTTTTTTATGCCCCACAACCAATATCACCACATTGTTATATTATGCGCCAGCCCCCAGTAGAGACGCAAAATCTTGCGTCTCCCGAGTAAGTATGCGCAATTATCCATCGCTATTCCATGCCCGTCAAACAGCGGTATTCTTTCTCGTGAGACGCAAGATTTTGCGTCTCTACTGGCTGTCGCCATTGGGATGATGGGCGGTGGAAATATAAAAAACGCTGTCAGCCGATGACTTCGGTTGGCAGCGTTGCATTTCTGACGGGTACATGCATGCACCCTGTATGTCAGCTACATACTGTCAGACATTCACATCTCAGGAGCTTTCCTAATCTTTCCTGTGAAGTTCCATTGGGTGTTTATCGACTTCCAGTCGTCCGATCCGCTATTGTTCGGGTCGTAATATATCATTTCGAGTGGTGATATTGAGACTGTGTATTTGTCTCCGTTCTTGGTTATCACGAGGTTTCCGCTGGAAGGACCTTCCTCTATGTAGTATTTGCCTTCGGGGTTGTTGATGCTGCATCCTACAGCACCAGACACCTCATACGATCCCTCCGCGAAACTACCTTCCGGCAGTTCTGACAGTGAGCCAGCTGTATCGAACGACACAAGTACGGCTGAATAGTTGGATGGAAACGCCGACATGTCTCCGCTTGCCATCGCACTGTACATGTCGAAAGAGTAGAACTGAATCTCATAGAAGTTTGTTCCGTCACCGTTGCTTTCCGCTGTCCAGTAGACGTTGTTGAGCTTTGCGCTGACTCCGTCCAGGTTTATTGTTATCGAACTGTTGTCGCCTGAACCCGAGCCGGAGCCCGAACCGTTGTCGCCGTCGTCGTCACTGCTGCATGCGGATAACACACATAATGACGCAAAGAGAAAATACTTGAAAATTGATTTGTAGTTTGTCATAATGTTTTGGTTTATGAATAATGCAAAAGTAACGATTGTCTGTCGTTCCCACAAACGGCATCCGGCGCATGACTGCCTGTTGTCTGCCATGCGGATTCTATCCGGCGGAAATGGATGACTATACGGTTTTATAAGATGCTCGTGATGATGACGGCAATGGCATGTCGCTGCGTCTGCCATGCTGTGACGCGGTATGTTATAATGAAAAAAGCCTCCTGCAATATGGGCAGGAGGCATAAATGATTGCATGCGAGCAGATTCGCGTGGCATGTTCACTTCGTTGTGTCAGACATCGACGGCGGCAGCACACCGTTGCGCGACCATCCCGACGGTTCGCGACCCATCACAAACTCCAGCGTGCCCCCGTCTTTTATGTCGCTGTGTCGGAACCAGTTGTTGCCGAGAGGTTTCCCGTTGAGTCTTACCGACTGCACGTATATGTTCCTGTCGCTGTTGTTTCGTGCCGTGATGCGGAGCGTGCGCCCGTTCTCAAGATGCAGTGTCGCTTTCCTGAACACGGGACTGGAGATGAGATAGACGTCCTGTCCGGCGTTCGGGTAAAAACCGAGCGAATGGAAAACGTACCATGCCGACATCGAGCCGGAGTCGTCGTTGCCCGGTATTCCGTCGCGTGTCGTCTTGTAGCGGTCGGCAAGTATGTAGCGCACGAGACGCGCTGTCTTGTCCTGACGGTTGACGTAGTTGTAGAGCGATGGTGCGAGGAAGCCGGGCTCGTTGGCTATCTGGTACATGCCGATGAGCCACCGCTGGTCACCGTTGTTGTGTGTGAAGAATGTGTCGAGACGCTGTGTGAACCTCTCCTGTCCTCCGCAGCGCGCTATGAGAGACTTCATGTCGTGCGGCACATACATGGAAAGCTCGAACGAAAAAGTCTCGTATGTTGGGCTCTCCCAGCCGCCTCCTGTGAGTACGGTGTACTTGTCCTCAGCCAGAAAGCTGCCGTCGCGCTCTCTCGGCCATGCGAAGCCTTTGTGTCCAAGACACTCTATGTCGTCGTTCCACGTGTTCTGCCAGTTGGACGCTTTGCGGTAGTATCTGTCTGCTATGTCATTTTTGCCGAGACGGTTTGCCACGGTGGCTATGGCGAAGTCGCAGTTGGAGTACTCCAGTGTGCGCGTGAGGCATCGCTCGGTGGCAGCCGACACATAGCCGATAGTGTTGTAGTCGTCCAGTCCGCCGCGCCCTTCCTTGCGCTCGTCTCCTCCCGGCGGCACCTCGGCGTTCTTCAGCATAGCCTGCAATCCCGCCTCATAGTCAACCCCCTCCACGCCCTTCACTATGGCGTCGGCAAAGAGAATGTCGCAGTTACTGCCGCCCTGCACCCTCCCGTTGTCATTTCCGCTGCGCGCGTCAGGCATGTAGCCGTCGTTGCGCCATATGTCGATAAGCGAGCGCAGCATGCCAGCCTGTCTAGACGGAGTGAGAATGGTGAACAGCGGATGGGTGGCGCGGAAAGTGTCCCATATGGCGTAGAAGTCGTCGTAGTTGGGTTCTGCCGATGTCCATTTCGGATTCTCACCGGTCTTGTCAGTGGGTTGCAGATAGCAGTGATAGAGTGCGGTGTAGAACTTCACTTTATCGTTCTTGTCTCCGTCAAGCTCCACCTTGTCGAGCACTCTGTTCCACTTCGCTGTTGCCTCAGCCTTCACCTTGTCGAAATCCCATGTGTCCCCCTGCCTCATATTCGCACTTGCCCGTCCGCAACTGATGTAGGATATGCCCACTCGGACTCTTATTTTCTGTCCTGCCGTGGTGTTGAACGTCATGTAGGCGCCTGTCTTTTGTCCGGAGTCAAACTGGCTTTCCTTGCCCGGCTCGGTCTTTCCGTCCTTCCAGGTGCCGAAACTTACAGCCGGAGTGTCAGTCTCGGCGTGGAAGTACACAGTATATGCCTCGCCCTCGTTCCAGCCTCCCCGCACGCGGGTATAGCCCTCCAGCTCGGTAGGCGACAGTATCCTTACTTCCGAGCCGATGACCTTTTGCGTCTCGCACATCTTCAGAGCGAGGCAGCTGCCCATGTCGAACAGTATTCTGGAGTCGGTCGCTGCGGGGAAGGTATATTCGTGCAACGCAGCCCGGTCAAGAGCCGTCAGCCTTGCCGACGTGCCGTAGCGTGTGAGCTCCACACTGTATTCGCCCACTGACGCCCGCTCATTCTCGCGTGGCGACGAATAGTCGGACAGGTCTATCACGCCCGTCATGGGCAGCATGAGAATGTTTCCATACTTGCATCCTCCGCCTGTTCCGCTCACGTGCGTATGGCTGAAGCCGTGTATGTTGCCGTCGGGAGCCCATCCGGCGTTCCACTCCATGTTGCCGCAATCAGGTCCCAGCTTCACCATGCCGAACGGCACGCATACTCCGGGGAATACGTTGCCGCCTCCCTCCGTGCCTATGAACGGGTCGACATATGACGCGTTCCCGTTTTCATTGGCACCGCAGACAGTAGCCGAAGGCAACATGGTCAAGAGTCCGCACAACAATGCCGTCAGCGAAAACGGTCCCGCTACAGACCGCATACCATATCCTGAGCCGCTCTTGTGCGGCAGCATTGCATTGCTCCTCCGGCTTTCACGCGGGGCATGTCGGGTGCAGCCGGAATGAGATGGTGAGGTGAATGGCAGCCGGAATGCACAGACTGCAAATGAAAAAGAGCCAAACATACATTTGAGTTTTATAAATACCGATGGTACAGTCGGGTTTAAGTGTGCCTTGAGCATTTCTTTTTATTTATATGGTTTTTGGTTATGTCCTGTCCCGTTCCTCATGTCCTGTCTTCAGAATCAGTGTGTGTGGTGTCACAGTATATTCTTATTGCAGAGGAAATACAGTTGTAAAGTTACAAAAGTCTTTCCTTATAAACAAAAACGGGAGAGCTTTTTTGTTCTCCGGATTGATAAGTTTTGTTAACATAGTCATTAAAAAGTGTTTTCGGGATAAATTCATTTTAGGTTGATATTAAACTTTTAATGAAATAAAATAACATATATATCGCGTTTTTTTAATTATTGTTTACAAAATAAAGAAAATAAATATTACTTTTGCATTAATTCATTAAAAACAACCAAACAACATTATTATGTTCAGAAAAGTTTTACTTTCAGTTGCATTATGTATGACAGTCATGTCTGCTTATGCACAGATTTTAAGCGGGAGCAGCCGCGGACCTGCCTATGCCTTCGGTACGTCGGGCATGACGGGTATCGTGGGGTTCCCGTTGGATTCGTTCGAGCCAGCCATTCTGCACAGCCAGGACGAAGGAGTGAGAGCCGCCGCATTTGTGGAGGGAAGTTACTATGCCATCAGTCAGGACCAGACTCAACTCTTGTCCTACGACCTTGAGAGCGGTACCAAGAAGACCGTGATGGAACTCAACGGAGAGTTTCTTGATATGGCATACGACTACAGTACGCGGTCTCTGCTCATGCTCCAATACAATTATCCGAACCCGTCGTCGCTGGTAAGACTCAATCTTGAGAGCGGCGAGATAACCCAGCTGTGCTCTTTCGAATACAGCATGTGTGCCCTGACGGCGACGCCTGAAGGCAAGGTGTATGTCACCGACATGTGGGGCGAGGTGTATGAGGCAGACCCCTCCACGGGAGCCACGACGAGCATAGTCAAGACCAACCAGTATGCGTCAAGCGGCGTAATGCGTTCAATGGACTATGATGTGGAGACGGGAAAACTATATTATCTGCACAACTCATCGTATGGCGGATGCACGCTGTATGAGATTGACACGGTGCAGAAAACGTTCAAGGCAAACGGCAGCAGCAACGGAACATACGTGGGACTGTACACCGGCTACACCAGCGCAGTGCCTTCAAGTCCGGCAGCCCCCGAAGGTCTCACGCTCACACCCGCACCGGACGGCTCAAACAGTTGCGTGCTTACATGGACCTGCCCTGCGACTACTTTCAACCGCCAGACATTGGACAAGCTCGCGCATGCTACGATATACCGTGACGGCGAGGTGATTGGCACGACTGAGAATGTGGCTCCGGGCAAGGAGGCGTCGTATACTGACACTGACGCCGCAACAGGCATACATATATATAAGGTGACGCTGAGTAACGCGGACGGAGAGGAAGGAATGTTCGCCATAGCGTCCTCGTTTGTCGGGACGGACGTTCCGGCGGCACCGACCGACGTGAAAGCCACCGTTGCCGACGGCAATACGATTGTAGTGACATGGACAGCTCCCGACAAAGGACTCAACGGAGGATTCTTCAGAACAGACGACCTTAAATATAAGGTGGTGAGAAACGACGGCGTGACAATAGCCGAGGCGACAGCCGAGACTACTGTGACAGACAAGATAGAGGGTGCGTACAGAGGATACTCGTACACTGTCACCGCGCTGAACGGAGCCGGAGAGGGCGGCAGCGCGGTATCGAACACAGCCGCGACAGGAACAATAGGAGAACTGCCGCTGTCTACTCCGTTCGACAATGAGAACGAGTTCTACACATGGACAGTGACCGACGCCGACGCCGACGGCAACACATGGCTCATGGGAAACAAATGGGGCGCCGGCAGGACAGGAGCCGAAATATACAGCACCGGAGGCGCGAAGGACGACTGGCTCATATCTCCGCCGGTGAAGTTGAAGCAGGGAGTGCCTACCCGTTTATCGTTTGGAGCATACTGCACATACTACTGCACGGAGAACATAGAGGTGCGTATGGCTCCCGCGGGCACCGCACCTGAGGACGCCGTCACTGTGGGGACGATAGAGATAAAAGGCTCTGACGGAGGCTATTACGGCGACGTTATAGAGAAGTGGATGGACATACCGGCAGCCGAGTCTGACGGAAACTACAGCATATACCTTCACTATCAGGGCGGATACTCCACTCAGGGAGTGCACATCAACGACTTCGCGTGGAAGGAGAACAACACCGCAACCGTGACGGGAAAGGTGGAGAACTTCATGTTCGGCATGCAGGGAGCTACGGTGACTGTGGGCGAACAAAGCACCACAACCGACATGTACGGCAACTATACCATCTGTGAGATACCGGCAGGCGAATATGATGTGACCGCGTCATATCAGGGATACAAGACTGCGACGGAGCATGTGACACTGAAGGCAGGTGACAACGTGACCGTGAACTTCACGCTGGAAATGCTTGAGAAGCGCAATGTGAGCGGAACTGTATCAGACAAAGGCGGAAAGCCGATAAAGGGAGCGAAGGTCTCGCTCGCCGGATATGAGAGCCAGTCGGCTGTGACCGATGCCGAAGGAAAATACACCATAAGCGCTTACGAGGCTGACGGATACACACTGTCTGTTGTGAAAAACAACTACAAACCGCAAAGCCGTGAGATGAATCTCGACGCAGACAAGACGGACGAGAACTTCGCGCTCGATGTCGACGCGCTTCCTCCGTACAGCGTTAAGGCAACCGGTAACGGTGACGGAAGTGTGTCTGTGAGCTGGGACAAGCCGCGCAGCGTGAACGAGATGGCTTATGACAACGGACAGCCGGAAGGCGGATACGGATATGGTTCTTACTTCACCGGCTCACAGGTTGTGGGAACAATATTCCCGGGAGAGACCATCGTGAACGAGCTGAAGTGGTGGACCGTCGGAGGCGAAGGCTGCGGAGAGGACATCACTCTGATGCTGATAGACCTGAACTGGAGCGGAAAGCCGACAGGCGAGGTTCTGTATCAGGCTAATGTGAAGACTGTGGACGGACAGTGGAATACGTTCCGCCTGCCGGAGCCGCTGCATACCGAGAAAGGCTTCCTCTTCGCCATAGCCGGCAAGACAAATGTGGCAACCGACGGAGGAACCGCCGACGGCACTGTGGACCATCCGCAGACGCAGGTGTATACCACCACTTACAATGCCGAACGCTCATACAACTACTTTGACGATACCAACGATCCGTCGCGCCATCTGCTGCTTCGCGCCGTGTGTGAGAACGTGGAGCCGGACGACGCCACGATGCCGGACGTTGCCTATAATGTGTACAGACTGCCTGAGCAGGCAACTGAAGATGAGGCTCAGTGGACAGCTGTGGCAGAGGGATGTGAGGACATGTCGTTTACCGACGTCAACATTCCGAGCGGCAAATACCGCTATGCCGTGGAGGCGAACTACGGAGAAGAGACATCTGAGGTGACGTTCTCGGAGGTTGTGGAGCATAACATGGCAGCTTCTGTCAGCGTGAGCGTGACAGCCAACTCGAAGCCTGAGCATGCCGAGGGAGCCGCTGTGAAGCTTTATAATGACACTTATTCATACACTGCGACAGTAGCCGGAGGAAAGGCTGTGTTTGACAACGTGGAGAAGGGTGTCTACTCTATGAGTGTGGAACAGACCGGATTTGAGACGTATGCTGTGGCAGACCTGCAGGTGAACGGAGAGGAGACAGAGTTCGGCTTTGACTGCACTCTGACGCAGAAACTCGACAGACCTGCCAACATGGACGTGCTTGTAGACGGCTCAAACGCGAGACTGCTGTGGAACGTTCAGCAGAACATCAGCGACGACTTCGAGGGCGACTGCTACAGCGACTTCGAGCTGAATCCGGCGGGAGACGCAGGCTGGCAGTATGTCGACAACGACGGACTGATGACTTGGGGATTCGGCAACACGACGTTCCCGCACATGGGTGAGCCTATGGCTGCGATAACATTCAATTCCGGAGCGACCACTCCGCCGCTCGCATCGGCTGAAGGTGAGGTGTACAACACGGCACATTCAGGAAACCGTGCGTTGAGCTTCTTCGCCTCACGTGAGGTGGACGGCACTACCGTGGTGGAGAGTGACGACTACCTCATCTCGCCTGAACTGAATGCATACCGCGACTTTAAGTTCTCGTTCTGGGCACGCACATACGACGAGTATGAAGGCTACCGCGAGCGCATAAGAGTGGGTTACTCCACAACGACAAGCGACCTTGCCGACTTCACGTGGATAGACGAGGAACTGAAGTATGTTCCTACGGAGTATACATATTATGAATATGACATACCGAAGGAGGCGAAATATGTCGCTCTGAACAGTTCTTCAATGATGAACTTCATGCTGCTCGTGGACGACGTGTTCATCGGAGTGGACGGACAGGTGAGCGGTAACGGTTATCTGCCGGTAAACGTGCTGTCGTATGAGGTGTATCTCGACGGTGAGAAGGTAGCCGACACCAATGCTACGGAACATCTCTTCACCGGTCTGTCGGCAGGCAGCCACACAGCCGGAATAGTACAGAAGTTCGATACAGGCAAGTCGGAAATGCTGTCTCTGTCGTTCGACATCGTCACCACAGGCATCGGTTCTGTGGCTGAGAATGTGGTTGCCGTATATGCCCGTGACAGCCGTCTCTATATAGAAGGCGATTACAGCGGTGCGGCAGTATACGATACGGCAGGAGCTAAAATGATGGAACTGCACGGAGATAGTTCGGCAGACATTAGTTCAATTCCTGACGGAGTGTACATTGTCAAAGTTGTAAAGAACGGAGGCAAGACTGTATCTGTGAAGATAACAATCGAATTCAGCCTCGCGGCCCTTGATCACCGCAAGCATGAGCGGCGTCTCGCCGTGGCGGTTCTCCA
>OHAI01002154.1_pt1 | contig 14638 bp, 8 predicted proteins | sample 1577091 | NCBI WGS metagenome assembly OHAI01 (sample SAMEA3541548, study PRJEB24748) | human gut metagenome | biome: human gut; feature: human-associated habitat; material: faeces | place: China | collected 2012
TCGCTACCTCCACCTTGGCAAGGTGGCGCTCTACCAGATGAGCTACGGCCGCATGGCGGAGAGTTTGGTTTTGTCGCGCTCTCTCCGGGCGACGAATGCTATTATATGGCATTCGATGTAAAAAGTCAAGCTTTTTTCGCCTATTTTTTCAAAAAGTCATACGTTTACTGCTTTTCTACGGTGTCCGGCCAGTTTTTCAGCAGGTCATTCAGGTCTACTTTGTACTGTTTGCCGCAAAACTGGCAGTTGACCTCGGCAATGGGGTCTTCATCGCGCAGTTTTTCCACCTCTTTTTTGCCAAGGCTGCGGATGGTGCGCTCCACGCGGTCCAGGCTGCAATCACAGCAATAGTCAATGCGGGTGGAATCCAGCAGTTCGGGGTTAAAGCCGTCCAGCGCCATATTCAGGATATCGGGAATACTTTTACCCTGCTGCAGCAGGGTGGTAACGCCGGGCATTGCGCCGATATTCTTTTCCAGGCGGGTGATCTCATCCTCGGTTGCGCCGGGCATGAGCTGCACGATAAAACCGCCCGCGCACTGCACCGTCAGATCCGGGTTGACCAGAACGCCCAGCGCGCAGACCGTTGGTGTCTGCTCACTGATGGCAAAATAGTTGGTGATATCCTCGGCAATCTCACCGGAAACCAGCGGCACCTGGCCGATATAGGGTTCCCGCATACCAAGATCGCGGATCACATCCAGCGTGCCATCCTTACCCACGGCAGCGCCGACGTTCAGGTGGCCGTCCGCGCGCGGGGGCAGCTCCACGATGGAGTTTTCGACATAGCCTTTTACATCGCCCGCGCCGTTGGAAACGGCCAGAATACGGCCCGCCGGGCCGCCGCCCTTGATCTGTACGGTGACAGAATCAGAATCCGATTTGAGCATCTGGCCCATCATGGCAACACCGGTCAGCAGGCGGCCCAGGGCTGCGGTGGTAACGGCGCTGGTTTTGTGCAGCTGCTCCATTCGGCGCACAATGGCGGTGGAATCAATGCCATAGAACAGGATGCCGCCGTTTTCCGAAATGCCGCGCAGCAGGTTGCTGCTGTTTTCATTTTTTGTTTCACACATAGAATCAATGACCTCCCGAAGCAGGGGTGCGGCGGTTAGGCCGGGGTGCCGTCTGCTTCCTGTGTATACCGCTTGACTGCCGTGATGATCCAGCGCTGGCTGTCCGGCCGGACAGGGCCAAAGCTTTCGCCATCGGCAATTTTGACCGGGTCAAAGCCGTATCTGGTTAGCAGCGCTTTGACGGTATCAAGTGGGTAGCTGTATTCCGAGAAAGATTCATGGAAGTCTTCCCCGGTATCTTTATAGTGGATATCAATGCTGAGGTCCACGCGACCTGTCTGTGGGTCATAGCGGTTGCTCCAGCGGCAGGCGGCGTCATCCTCATCAAAATCAAAAGTCTGGCCGGAAAGCACTTTTTCATGCTTATAGGGTGTGTTCAGGTCAAACACAAAAACGCCGTCTTTTTCCATAAAGAACGCGGCTTTTGCGATGGCCTTTTCAAAGTTTTCCAGCGGACCGATGTGGTTATAGGTATCGAAAGTGGAAACCGCAGCGCGGATGGTCCCGTACAGGTCCAGCTGCAAAAGGTCCTGGCACAGCAGCATGGGGTTGGTCAGCGGCAGGCCAAGGGCATCGGCTTTGTCCCGCAGGACGCTGAGCATCTCTTCCGAAACGTCAATGCCGATCATATCGTACCCAGCCTGGGCCAGCATCAGGGTCAGCTCGCCGGTGCCGCAGCCGAAATCTGCCACAATGCCATCCTGGATGCCGTGGGCTTTCAGCTCCCCGGTCACATAGGCGAACAGCGCATCATAATCAGCTGCGCCGTTGAACTCGTCATAAAAATAGGCAAATTCCTGATACGCCATGGTTTAGGCCTCCGGTGCCAGGCAGGCATCCAGATACTGGCGCAGTTCTTCGACCCCGGTCCCCTTTTCGGCGCTGGTCAAAAACACCTGCTTGCAGCCATAGGGGGCGCAGGTGCTGCGGAACTCTTCCAGCTGGGCGGTCATCTCAGATTTTTTGAGCTTATCCGCCTTGGTCAGCGCCACAACAAAGGGAATCCGGTGGAAGTGCAGGTATTCCATCATCTGCACATCGTCCGCGCTGGGGGCATGGCGGCTGTCCAGCAGCTGCACCAGCACATTCAGCGCGCGGTCCGCTTCAAAATAGCTGTTGATCAGCTCGTCCCAGCGCTCACGGTCCGCATTGGACACCTTGGCGTAACCATAGCCGGGCAGGTCCACAAAATAGGCGGTATCCACACGGTAAAAGTTGATAGTTGCCGTTTTGCCCGGCGTTGCGCTGACGCGCGCCAGATTTTTGCGGTTGCACAGCCTGTTGATCAGGCTGGATTTGCCCACGTTGGAACGGCCGGAAAAGACAAATTCCGGGCGGTCGCTTTCCGGCAGCTGGCTGGAAAGGCCATAGGATGCCTGAAATTCACTGCGATTATAATTCATAAATACAACTCCCTTTTCCGGCTTTTCCGCGTTGGTCACATCACGGCAGCAGGTTCCTTGGCGGTGCTCTGCTCGGTTGCGATCAGCTGGGTAGCCTGCGGCATGGTGTGTTTGTGGGCAGCGGATGCTGCGGGCAGGATGAGTGCATGTTTGAGCACCTGAGAAAGGTCACTGACGGGGATGAACTTGACGGCCTTTTTGACCTCCTCATCCACCTCGTACAGGTCGGGCTTGTTGGCTTCAGGGATGAGCACGGTGGAAATGCCCTCGCGGAAGGCTGCCATGCTCTTTTCTTTCAGGCCGCCGATGGGCAGAACATTGCCGTGCAGGGTGATTTCGCCCGTCATGGCAAGGTCGTGGCGGACCGGAATCTCGGACAACGCAGAAATCAGCGCGGTGGTCAGGGTGACACCGGCGGAGGGGCCGTCCTTGGGTACAGCGCCTTCGGGGGCATGGATATGGATATCGGTGTTCTTGAACTTATCCGGCGCAATGTGGTAGGTTTCGGCATGTACGCGGGCATAGGTCAATGCCAGGTGAGCGCTCTCTTTCATTACATCGCCCAGGCTGCCAGTGATCTCCACCTTGCCGGATCCGTTGGGGATGATGGAAACTTCGATGGGAAGCATCTCTCCGCCCACGCTGGTCCAGGCCAGGCCGTTGGCAATGCCAACAGCATCGGTGCGGGAAATAAAGGTCGGCTTGACCTTTTCGGGACCGAGCATTGCTTTGACCATGGCAGGGGTAACATTGATCTTATCTTTCTCCCCTGCGGCGATCTTTTGAGCGCACTTGCGCAGCACGGCGGTGATGGTGCGCTCCAGAGTACGCACGCCGGCTTCGCGGGTGTAGCCGTCAATGATCTCATACAGTGCCGCCGGGGCCATGGTAGCGCGGGATTCCAAGCCGTTATTTTTGAGCTGTTTGGGCAGCAGATGGCGGCGGGCGATGTTGAACTTTTCCACGCGGGTATAGCTGGGCAGTTCAATCACATCCATACGGTCATACAGCGGGCCGGGAATGTGGGAAGCATCGTTGGCGGTGGTAATGAACAGCACGTTGCTGAGGTCAAACGGGATATCAAGATAGTTATCCTTAAAAGTCTTGTTCTGTTCAGGGTCCAGCACTTCCAGCAGGGCACTGGAAGGATCGCCGCGGTAGTCCCCCGCCAGCTTGTCGATCTCGTCCAGCAGGATGACCGGGTTGGAGGACTTGGCAGTATTGATCGCGCTGATGATGCGGCCGGGCAGTGCGCCGATGTATGTACGGCGGTGGCCGCGGATCTCGGCCTCATCATGCACGCCGCCAAGGCTCATGCGGGCAAAGTTGCGGTCCATGCAGGCGGCAACGGAGCGCGCAATGGAGGTTTTGCCGACACCCGGAGGGCCGACCAGGCAGATGATCTGGCCCTTGACATCCGTATTGAGCTGGCGGACGGCCAGAATTTCCAGAATGCGCTCCTTGACCTTTTCCAGACCATAGTGGTCATGGTCCAGCACCTTGCGGGCGTGGGCCTGGTTCAGATCGTCCTTGGTAAAGGTGTGCCAGGGCAGGCCGATGACGGTATCCAGATAGCTGCGAATCACGCTGATCTCAGCCTGGTTGCCGGCCATTTTGCCAAGGCGCTCGCATTCTTTCAGCAGCTTTTCCTCGCTGGCGGCATCCAGGTGCAGGTCCTGAATCTTCTGGGCATACTTTTCCGCTTCGGCACGGGTATCCTCGGCATCGCCCAGTTCTTCGCTGATGATGTGCATCTGTTCCCGCAGGTAGTAATCGCGCTGGTTTTTATCCATCTGGACGTTCACTTTATCGTCCAGTTCTTTCTCAATGGCCAGCACTTCACATTCCTGGCGCATCACAAGCAGGAGCTTTTCCAACCGGCTGGGGATGGAATTTTCCTGCAGAATGGTCTGCTTGTCCTCATATTTCAGCAGCAGGTTGGCCGGCATATATTCGCTCAGGTAGAGCGGATTATCCGAGGAGACGATGTTATACACCACATCCTTGGAGATTTGCGGGCTGTAGGAGAGATACTCCTCAAAGCACTCTTTCAGGCTGCGAACCAACGCCTCGGTCTGGGTGCGCTTATCTGGTGCCACACCGCGCACGGGAGCGGGGCGGACATCAGCCTGCAGGTATTTGCCACTGGCATCCAAGTCCAGCAATTTGGCACGGGATTTTCCCTCTACCAGTACCTTGACCAGATCTTCGGATACACGCAGCACCTGCTTAATTTCCGAAATGACGCCATAGGCATACAGATCCTGGGCCGTGGGCTCCTCTGTCTCCATATCCTTTTGCGCAATCAGGAAAATATTGCTGTTGGCGTGCATGGCAGCCTCGATGGCGGCAATGGACTTTTGGCGGCCCACCTCAAAGTGGACCACATTATTGGGGAACACCACCAGCCCGCGCAGTGCAACCACCGGCAGGTGCATGGCGTTATGGGCCACACGAACCCTTACTTTTGCTTCTGACATATCTTTCCCTCCCCGGGCCAGCTGGCCGCGGATTTTATTTCAAGTACGGCAATCAGCGCTTTGTTCTGGCGCGTTTGCCATGGTTTTATTTTGCTTTTGCCTGCATCGGGCATTCGTACAACCCACGGATGACCGCGCTGCCGCAGGCAGGCCGCGGCAGCAGCACATTCAACGCAGACGGCAGCACCTGGGCTTTCAGCTCCATGACCGGGGCGCACTCGCCGTCGATCGTGGCAATGATGGGGCGGTTGTCCAGCACCTGCATTTCCACGCTGCGGGCACGGTAAAAGGTCATAAAGCTGCGGAACTCCAGCACGATGGTATCGGCATCCTGCATGTGCCGCCCGGCTTTGTATTTGGCCAAAATTCCCGCAATCTGAATGCGGGAGATGGGTTTGACCAGCACAATATCGAGCAGGCCGTCATCCATGGCTGCATAGGGCGCAGCCTGATAACCGCCGCCGTAATAGCCGCCATTACAGATGGCCGCCATCATATAAGTACCGGTATACTCTTTGCCGTCGATCGCAACGCGCAGCTTGTGGCCGAAGCGGCTGAGCATAGCCTGTAGAATCGAGAGCGTATAGGCTGCTGTTCCCCCGCATCCTGGCAGCCGCCGGAATTTTGGGATGCCATATGCCACCTGAGCGTCCAGCCCGGCGGCGCAGATATCGATTCCGATACCAAGGGATGTTTGCAGCAGGTCCACCCGGCAGGGCTGTGCCTGCAGCTGGGCGGCAAAATCTAAAAAAGACGCTTGGCCCGCCGCGCCGAAGTTGCGCACATAGTCGTTCCCGCTGCCGCAGGGCACACAGCCGACCGCTACATTCGCGCTGCCTGCCGCGCCCTGAACCAGCTCGTTCAGCGTGCCATCTCCACCGCAGGCATACAGCGCCGCCGGGGTACCGGATGCCGCATACTGGCGGGCTGCTTCGCGGGCCTGACCGGCATACTGTGTGACAACAATTTGAGGCTGGGGCAGCTGGAGCTGGCGGGCCGCCGCCTGGATCCGGGGCACAAGCTCTGCGCTTGCATCCCGTTTTCCTGCAACGGGGTTGATGAAAAATACCTGTTCCACCGCGGTGCTCCTTCTGCCCAATGGGAACCGCTTAGCCCATCACGGGGGCAGCGGCTCTTATTTCTGGCTCCAAAAATACAGAATATATTGTATCTGGTTTGGCTGTAAATAGCAAGTGCTTACTACAAGATGTTACAATTTGTGCGGATAAAATTCACAAGATGTTCGATTTTGTCCGATTTGTCCGCTCCATTTTTGCCTGCTGTTATTCGCGCGGGCGGGCCAGGGCATCGCGGCGGAACGCCTGCATGGCGGCTTCGTCCTCAAAGCTGGCAATGTACAGCTGGTCCCCCATTTCGCGGGCCAGAACTTCCGGCAGGCGCGGAGCCGCGTTCAGGCAGGAGCGGTACTTTTTCAGCAGCTCCTCATGCGGCATGCGGTAGCGCAGTTCATCGTGGCGGCCCGCACAGCAGCAGTAGCGGTGGTAACGCGCCAGCGGATGGTGCGCAGCGCCGAATGCCACCATATCGGCCCAAATCTGGTACAGGTCCAGCCCGCCGGCATAGTTGAGCATATCCACCGTATAGCCGCCAGCCGGGCGCATGTTGACTTCCAGCCCCAGGATATCCCCCGCATTGCCCAGGCTGGGCTTGGCGGTTTTCAGGCGGAAAAATTCCAGGTGGAAAAAGCGGCTTTTGGCACCAAAGGCTTTCAGGGCAGCTTCGCCCATTTTGCGCAATTCGGAGCTGATTTCCGGTGCAACATAGTACCACATCGGCTTTTTGCCGTGGGCAATCTCCATGATGCTGTCCGGCGTAACATGGCTGGCGGCATAGATCGGCTCGGCATTGGCATCGGCCACGCCGTCAAAGGTCACGATCTCACCATCCACAAATTCTTCCAGGATATAGTTGGCCGCATTGGGGCCCTCCTGCTGGAAAAATTTGTTCAACTCGGTTTTATTCTTAAACTTATGGGTGCCGTTTGCCCCCACGCCGTTATCCGGCTTGGCAATGACGGGCCAGCCGACAGTTTTGGCGAAAGCCTGGGCCTCCGTTACATCTGCCGTCACACACCAGCGGGCGGTGGGGATACCGGCTTTCTGGTAGTAGGTTTTCATCACGGATTTGCGCTTGAACTTTTCGATCTCAGCGGATTTAATACCGGTGGTGATATTAAAATCTGTCCGCAGGCGGGCATCCTGTTCCAGCCAATATTCATTGTTGCTTTCTACCCAGTCGATCTTGCCATACTTGAAAGTGAAAAAGCCCATGGCGCGCAGCATTTCATCATAGTTTTCCATGTTGTCCACACGGTAATACTCGGTCAGTGCGCTTTTGAGCAGGGCGGGCAGCGTTTCGTAAGGGGCATCGCCAATGCCAAGCACATTTACGCCATTGGCACGCAGGCGGTCACAAAAATTCCAGTAATTTTCCGGGAAATGCGGTGAAACAAAAACAAAATTCATTTTTCCTGTACCCTTTTTCCGGCCGCCGCAGCGGCATGAAACTTTATTATTTTGTATAATTTTACATTATATCCACTGTTGCGGCGGGATGCAAGGTGTTTTTCGCCCACGGTGGGTTGCTGCCATGCCCGGCATGGGGCAGATATGGCATGGTTTACGTTGATATTTTACTGCGTGTATATTATAATAAAGTTGTTTTATTGTTTGATATTTAGGGCAACACCGCACAATTCCCGCCTGACGGCTTAAGCGCCGCTCCGGCGGCTGCGGCACGGCATCTGCGTTGCCAAAATGCTCGATAATGTCGGGTTGCGGTACCCGCATCGTGCTTCGGGGGCAAAAGCCCCTCGCACTCTGCGACCGCTGCCCCTGCTTCGGTTCGCTGTTTCCGCCACTGGCGGCGCTCACCTTTGCAGCATCCAGTATTATCTGCGCTTTTGGCTTAGCAGCTGCCGCACCTCGCTCGCCGTATCGGCACTTAGAATTATGCGGTATTGCCTTAGCTTATATCAGCTTTCAAATTTTATTTCTTTGCCCCAAAGGATGTGTTACTACTGGCAAAAAATTCAACTTTACCAAAACTTATCCGCAATGGGCGGTTGTTCCTCGGCGGTGCCTTGCTGGGGGTACTGGTGTTTGTGCTGGTGTTCGGGGTCAGCACACTGGATGTAACCAACGATGCCTTTTGCCGCGGTGGGTATATTGAAAAGGACATCCAGCAGCATTATGCCGGGTGGCTGTTTTACCGCCAAAGCTCCGCTGGCTGGCCGCTTTGCATTGCCCGCGGCATCAACTTCCCGGATGGGCTGAGCGTTGCTTATACCGACTCTATCCCGCTGGTGGCTGCCCTGTTAAAGCCGGTTGCCAACCTTGTGGGCGGAACGTTCCAGTATATGGGGTGGTTCACGCTGGTCTGCTTTGCGTTGCAGGGCGGGTTTGGTGCGCTGCTGGCAGGGCTGTTCCTGCCGGGGTGCGCGGCACCGCTTGCGGCGGACCTGCTGTTTGTTACCAGTCCGGTTTTGTTTGAGCGTGTGTTCCGGCATACCTCGCTGGGGGCACAGTTTTTTGTGCTGGCTGCACTCTATTTTTATTTTGCTGCACGGCGCAAAGGGCAGTATGCCTCCCGCGGGCTGTTTGTGCTGAACGTGCTGGCGGTAGGCATCCACCCCTACTTTCTGCCGATGACCTATGCCATCACGCTGGCGCTGCTGCTGGAATATGCACTGCACAACCGCCAGCTTGCGGGGCCCGGCCTGTACCTTGCTGCTAACTTTAGCGGCACGGCACTGCTGGGCTGGGCACTGGGGCTGCTGTACGGCAGTGCTTCCAGCGGCGGGCAGGCATTGTACGGCTATTTCTGCATGAACCTGAATGCACTTTGGAACCCCGTGGGGGTAAACGGCGTGCTGTACAGCCGGGTGCTGCCCGCACAGAACCAGGTTTACGGCAATTATGATGCCTTTGCCTACCTGGGGCTGGGCGTGCTGATTGCCCTGCCCATTGCGGTGGTTTTGCTGCGGCGGCAACTGGGCAGCATGCTGCGCCGCCACTGGGCATTGGCCTGCTGCTGCGCGGTTTTAACGGTGTTTGCCATCAGCAATGTGATTACCGCAAACGGCGCAACGCTTGCCACACTGCCGCTGCCTGCTTCGCTGATCAAACTGTTTTCCATCTTCCGTTCCAGTGGGCGGTTATTCTGGCCAATCTATTATCTGCTGATGCTGCTAACCCTTGTGGGCCTTGCCCGGCTGAAAGGCCGCTGGCTGCTGGCGGGTGCTGCCCTGCTGGCTGTGGTACAGGTTTGGGATGTAAGCCCCGGCATGGTGCAGCGCAGTGCGGCAATGCTGCAGGCCATGCAGACCGATGCGTTCCCCACCGAGATGGAGAGCGATTTCTGGCAGGCAGCGCAGCAATATACGGCGGTTGTCTCAATGGATGAAATTCAAGATGACGCGTTGCATCTAGCCCTGTTTGCCGCGGACAACGGCATGACGACCAACGACCCGTTCGCCGCCCGCTATGATGAAACGGCATTGGCCGCCCAACGGGAAACGCTGCTGGCTGAGCTTGCTGCCGGAACCGTGCGGGAGGATACGTTGTACCTGTTTGCAGAGGAAGGTGCCTTTTTGCAGGCCGTAGAACCGGTGAAGGACAATGCCTGGTGCGGAAGGGTAACGAGTACGGACGGCACATGCAGCTGGTATGTGATTGCGCCGGGGCTGCAGGGGCAGAACTTTGATGCGCTGTGCACCCCCTATGACGAAAATTATCCCCTGCGCCTTGCGGATTACACTGACGCCCTGTGGAACCGCGGTGTGCTGGACGAAACGAAACAGACGGTATGCTTTGCAGATTCCCCCTTTGTGCGCCGCAAGCTGGAACATGCCAGTGTGCTGTGCGCCGATGGGAAAGAATACACAATTAAAACGATTGACGACCACGATGCAGGCTGGCTGATGGTGACACTGGATATCCCGGACGCGACCGTTTTGTGGGATAAAGAATTGGAGAGTAAATAATGCAGGAACTACATGTAAAAAGCCTTTTGCCCGTGCGGCTGGACAAATACCTGATGGAGCAGTTCCCTGCCCTGGGGCTGGGGCGGCTGAACAAGGCGCTGCGGGAAAACAAAATTAAGCTGAACGGCAAAAAGCAGCCCCTTGCCACCCGTGTGCAGAACGGCGATGTGATCCGCGTTTACCTGCTGGACGACCAACTTGGACTGACCTCCCAGGAGGGGCCGGAGTTTTTGCAGGCACGCGCCCCGGCGGAATTTATTTATGAAAACGATGATTTGATCGTGGCCAACAAGCCCGCGGGTATCCCGGTGGATGGCGACGAATCTGATACCCTGCTGAACCGCGTACTGCGCCGCCTGTATGAGGAAAAGCGGTGGGACGCCGCCCATGAGCCGCGCCTGTGCCACCGGCTGGACACCGGCACCAGCGGCCTTGTGCTGCTGGCAAAGACCGCGGCGGCGGAAGAATTTTTGGTAAACGCCATCAAAGAGCGGTTGATTCGCAAAACTTACCTGTGCGTAACCTTTGGCCGTCCGGTACCACCCGCTGCCACGCTGCACAGCTTTTTAACGAAAGATTCTGTGCATGGCATTGTGCGCATTCTGGACGAGCCGAAATCCGGTGCAAAAGAGATCATTACCGCATATGATACCATTGCCGTCAGCGGACGTTTGGCGCTATTACGGGTGGAGCTGGTAACGGGCCGCACCCACCAGATCCGCGCTCATCTGGCCAGCATTGGCTGCCCGATTTTGGGCGATTCCAAGTATGGCAACAATGCCGCCAACCGGGAGCTGAAGCTGAAATATCAGGCTCTGTGCGCCTGGGAGCTGGCGTTCCCCAAAAAGATCAGCGACCCACAGTTTGCCGCTTTGGCTGGCAAGGTGTTCCGCGCACCCAAGCCATGGTATTACCAGCAGGTACTGGATGGAACGCTGAAATATAGCTTCTGCATACATTCTTGCATTATCATACTCTCCCATATCCAAATAAGTTCTGGCCAATAACAAAGCTGCAGCACGCTTATTCATAAAATAAGTATCTGTTCCCGTAGAGTTTTCATATACATAAGTAAAATCATCAATAATACGCTTCATAGATGTAGCCAAATCAGACCTTGGAGCATTATCTCCACTTGCATCAGCTGGAGTCAAACGCAAAAACAAGCCTTGTCCTGAAGGACCAGCAGAGGTATATGAAGCACAATACAGATGATACAAGTTCAGAAAATTCCACCCTCTAATCCCATAAGCTTGTGCCAGCAAATCGTCACAACCTTCAGGAAGCTTGTCTGCATTAACAATAATCTGATTACATTCATCTATCGCTTTATAAGCCTTTTCCCACATGTAAGGAGAATAAGCGCTCCACCATCCATCAAACTCACGAGGATACTGCTGATAAGCATACGAATACATCAACCAATTATACGTAGAATAATGATAGTTACCATTTGAAATCTTCAAATCATTCCCCATCACATCAAGTGAGATTTGGCCAATAGTCAAATAATGATAATGTCCAGTCCAGGAATATGCACCCATTAAAACAGCTTTAACATTCTCTGCACTCTCCAATACACTTTCATCTGTTAAAGAAGTGGATGGTTCTTGGTAAAGCAAATCATCCGAGCAAGATGAGAATGAAAATAAAAATAATAGAACATATAAATATTTAGTCTTCATATCAATATCTGTTTAGATTAAATTTTAAAAAGTCAAGTTCGCACCAATAGAAAATGTTCTTGGAGTTGGGAAGGAATACGGATAAGTTTTATACCCTTGTACACCATATATATCAATGTCATCATATCCCTTATATCCTTTATCAGCAAACCAAGTACACAAATTGTCTGCAGAAACCCATACCTTAGCACCTGAAACAACTTTTGAAAAGATTCCTAAATTCTTAGGCAAAGTATATGTCAATGTAATTGTTTTCAACTTAATATTAGTAGCACCATAAAGGAAACGAGAGGATAAACTGCCAGAATTTGAAGCATTGTTAATTGAATATTTAGGAACATTTGTCTGTTGCCCTGGGGTTGTCCACGCTTCCAATGCATCCACATGCATATTTTGAGCAGTTGTTGCTCCGTCGTGCATCATACCAGCATAAATATTATCATAAATTTTACCACCCAAAGAATAATTCAATTGAATCGTCAAATCAAAATTCTTATAAGAAAAAGTATTTATAAAACCACCATAAGCCAACGGGGTTGACCGACCCTGTCTTTCATAAGTTGCTTCACTATAATTAGAAGTAGTAGTACGTGTTCCATCCTCATTTACTTTATACCACAAAGGATTTCCATTATCTGGATCTACTCCTGCCCAAGTAGGCATGTAAAATTCATACTGGCTACCTCCAACAGACCATATTTTCTGATAATCTGTCATACGAACATCATTTTCACCATTCAAATCTTTTATTTTATCTTTAATGAATGAAGCATTTAAATCCATATTCCAAACCAATGGTCCTCTTAATATATTAGCCCCTAAAACAATCTCAAATCCAGTGTTAGAAGTCTTTGCTGCATTCATCGTAATTGAACTTAAACCATTCTGCAAAGCCAATGGAACATCATACAACAAACCATCAGACGTTTTATTAAAGAAGTCAACTGATCCGTAAAAACGATTCCAGAAACTAAAGTCAACCCCTACATTAAACATTCCTTGTTTTTCCCAGCCCAATAAAGCATTTACCAACTGTTCATGTCCAACTCCAATATTTGAACCATATAAATAATCGGCAGAAGTTGTCCACAAGCCTAAAGAAGCATAGCGAGCCAATCCACTTTTATTACCTGAAGTACCATAACTCAATCGAAGTTTTAAGTTATCAATCCACTCAATATCCTTTAAGAAGTCCTCTTGGTTAATTCGCCAAGATGCTCCTAAACTCCAGAATGTTCCCCATTTAGTATCAGCTCCAAAGATAGAAGAGCCATCAGCACGAAGACTTGCAGAAATGTTATACTTATCCTTATATGCATACTCAGTACGTCCAAAATATGAAATCAACGTTTCTTTAGTTGTATCAGAAGAAGGAGAAAAAGAACCTGAAGCTCCTGCCAACTCCTGCATATCTCCACCAGCATATAATGTTTCATAGGTACTTTGCCAATACTCCATCCCAGCCATTACATTTAAACTATGAACATCTTTAAATATGTTTGTATAATTAAATGTATTAGTAGATGTATACATCAAATCTACATGATGATATTTATCCAAACGTCCATTATAAGTTGGACCATTCCCATGTTCTTTATTCCAATAGCGGTGTTCATCTGTTGACACATAATCCGGAGAGAAAACAGTTTTAAAGGAGAACCCTTTAAAGAAAGTTATCTCAGCATAACCAGATGCCAGCAAACGATAAAATTTACTCCGATTGACATCCATTAAAGGTATTGCTAAAGGATTAAAATCACGCGAAACGGGATTGGTAAAATTATATTGTTTATTTCCATTTTCATCAAGAACCGGATTACCTTCATTATCTACAATATATACCGGTACAGCATTAGGGAAAGATAAAGCATTATACAAAGGGCTTGCACCTGCAGAACTCTCCACTGTCGTATTTTGAATAGAATGTGAGAAAGTAACATTTAAGCCAGCATTAAACCATCTATTGACTTTGGTATTAATATTAGCTTTAGCAGAATAACGTTTAAAGTCACTCGCCGGAGTTATACCTCCCTGCTTTGTATATCCTATTGAAAAGAAATAATTTGTTTTATCATTCTTTCCACTTACATTCATATTATAATCTTGTGAAGGAGCTGTACGGAACACTTCTTTCTGCCAATCTGTATCCACAACCAATTTAGCACCATCAATTACATTTCCATTTTCATCTAATGGATTTTCTACATTATAAGGATTATGCGTTAATGCACCTTGTGTACTTGCATTAGCCTCTTCCATTGTTTCACCCTTAGCACGGTACCCCTGATAAATCATTTTATACATATCAGCAGAACTCATCATATCATATGCCTTACCCAATTTAGACCACGAGAACTGTGCATTAAAATTAACACGAGCCTTTCCTTCTTTTCCACTTTTTGTAGTAATTACAACTACACCATTAGCTGCACGCGATCCATACAAAGCTGCTGCTGCTGCATCTTTCAAGACCGTAATCGATTCAATATCATTAGGATTAATAGAAGACAAAATATTCGAGCTAGATTCATTTTCTTCTGCAATAGAACTGTATTCAGTAGAAGTTGTAGCAACCCCATCTATCACATAAAGAGGCTCGTTTGAAGCTTTCAATGAACCAGAGCCACGGATACGAAATGAAGTTCCAGATCCAGGCTGCCCAGAATTCGACATAACCTGTACACCAGAAACCTGTCCAGCCAAAGATTTATCGAAAGATACAGCAGGAGATTTTATTTTATCCTGATCCACAACTGTAGCAGAACCTGTAAAAGCTGATTTTTTTACTGTTCCGTATGCAACAACCATTACCTCATCCAAAACTTCTGCATCTGATTTCATTACAATCTTAAGTTCACCTTTTTTTATCGCTACTTCCTTGCTTTTCATTCCCACAAATGAAACAATCAAGGTCTTACTGTCAGCTTTCACCCCTGAAATCATAAAGTTACCAGTAAGACCTTGATTGTTTCATTTGTGGGAATGAAAA
>OHAI01002160.1_pt1 | contig 14609 bp, 9 predicted proteins | sample 1577091 | NCBI WGS metagenome assembly OHAI01 (sample SAMEA3541548, study PRJEB24748) | human gut metagenome | biome: human gut; feature: human-associated habitat; material: faeces | place: China | collected 2012
AAGAATTGGCGCCATTTGATGTGCATTTGATTCCAGTCAATGTCAAGGATGAAGCGAGCCTTGCTTTGACCGATCGGATCGAAGAAGCCTTAGTGAATAAAGGCTACGAAGTCTTGGTGGATGACCGAAATGAACGCGCTGGTGTCAAATTCAGTGATAGTGATTTGATTGGGCTTCCAATCCGTGTAACAGTTGGTAAAAAAGCAGCAGAAGGTATCGTAGAAGTGAAAATCAAAGCAACAGGAGATACCATCGAAGTTCATGCGGACAATCTCCTTGAAACCCTTTCAATCTTGAACAAATAAGAAAAAGCTTTCTGAGCTCTCACCAGTGTGGTGATGAAACTCAGGAAGCTCTATTTATTTTTCTTCTTTGAGGCCTTGATCTTTGAAATAGGTAAAGAGATCTTGAGGTTTGCCATTGAGGTATTTCTTGAACTCAGCTGTTTCTTCCTCCCCTTGATCCCCGTAGATGGAAGCAAACTCATCTTTCTTGATTTTTGAGAAGTCAGCTTGTAAGACCTTGGCATAGGATTGTTTATCTTTCGAAATTTGAATGCGGAAGCTAAGACCAGGCTTGCCATTTAAGCTTTTATAGATATCGCTATGTTCTAATTCTTCTTGGTAGATTTCCTTTAACTCGGAAAGATCCATGTCTTGCAAATCTGAGGAAATGGGTTCAAAACTAAGAAAAGTAAAAGAGACAATTTCATCTTTTTTGTAGCCGATTTGAATTTTGTTTTGGTGGTGATCGCCGAGGTCACTAACAAAGGTCTTGTTTTGGACTTGCTCCTTTTTGGTTTGAGTGGCCTCTTGCTTGGAAGAAGCGTTAGTAGTCCCTTTGCCTTGTTGGCCTTGGCTACAAGCGGTAAGAGCTAGTAGACAGACAGAGACAAGTAGAAATTTTTTCATATATACTCCTTATAGGTTAATGGTGTTCGATCTTGTATGAAACAAGTTTTGAACAGGTTTCATTATACCATAAAAGTTTTAAAAATGAAAAAATATACAAAAATCATCAAAGATTGTATCTAAAATCACCTAAAATCAACATTTTTTATCTATGTGTCGAGTTAATATAACAGGACAGAGTGTCTTCTTTTCTTATCAGAAATAATACTAGTTGGAGACTACTGGGGCAAGGAATTTCAGATATATGTTACGTTTGTATAACAAATTATTTCAAAAATGTAACAAAGTTACAATATTTTATCAGTTGGGGCTCAAAACTTGACTTTCTCGCAATATTTCATTAAGATATCTTTAAGTAAATAATACAAATAGGGAGTGAAAAGGTAAATATACAGTTTTTTGGATTTTTACTAATTCGTACTAAATGTATTGTTTATGAAAAAAATATTAGGGTATCAGCCCAAAAGGAGAAACATATGGCTCAAATTAAATTAACTCCGGAAGAACTACGTCAATCAGCACAACGCTATTCACAAGGTTCTCAAGAAATCGATCAAATCCTTAACACTTTGACTCATGAACAACAAGTCATCGACGCAAACTGGGATGGATCTGCATTTGATAGCTTTGAAGCACAATTCAACGAATTGTCTCCAAAAATCAAACAATTCGCTCAATTGTTGGAAGACATCAACGCTCAATTGATCAAAGTTGCTGATATCGTTGAACAAACTGACCAAGATATCGCTGCACAAATCCACTAAGATAGTCTTGGAGGTGATCTTACTTCTTGTAGGTAGATCACCCTTTTGTCTTTTGATATATAGAAAATAGGGGTTAGATTCTTAATTCCTAACCCCTATTTTGTATCTATGAATTAGAAAAAGGAAAAGGTATATAAGTGAAAAAGAAAAAATGGTTAAAATACATCGGTCAGAGTGCAGTTGTGCTCCTTTTGATGGGATCTGTAGTGGGTCTTTATACGACGGTTCAAAAGGACCAAAAGCAAAACGAAGCCAAGACCGTACAAACGACAGAAAACACCAAGCTTAATATTGCAGTTGTCAATGAAGACAAAGCGGTCAAACTGAATGATAAAGAATACAACCTTGGGGCTAGCTATGTAAAGAATATCGAACGGGATAATTCGCAAAACTGGTCTGTACTCCCTCGTGGAGCCGCTGAGTCAGGGCTTGCAGATGGCAAGTACCAGTTGATGATTGTCATTCCAAGTGACTTCTCAGAGAAGGTCTTGGAAGTGAATGCGGTTAATGCAGAGAAGACCACGGTGACGTATAAGGTCAATGCGGCTGGAAATTCTCAGGTTGAAAACGAGGCCAATAAAGTCGCTAAAGATATCGTTTCAGACTTGAATAGCCAGTTGGTTGATATGTATATGGTCAGCATTTTGAGCAACCTTTATACAGCTCAGAAGAACGTGGAAACAAGTAACAAAATTCAATCTACCAACATTGGTTCATACCGAAGCAACTTGCTAGATTCAGCTTTAGATTCGAAGAATATCTTTCCAAGTCTCTATAGCTTGTCTACGTCTTCTGTCGAGTCGAACAATGCTTTGAAGACAGTCCTTGAGTCTTATACACAGGCTTTTGATCAATTGACCCAATCTCAGGATCAGTACGGTCAAAACTTCGACACATTGATCAAACAACGCTCTGAGGACAAGATCAGCCATGAAGAGTTCATGAACCAGCTGATGTCTATGAACCAGTCTGTTGTCAGTGAAAAGACCCAAGAGTTGTATAAGAATCTACAACAAAACCAAGAAGCAATTACCAAACAATTGAGTCAACCAACTGAAACAGAAGGAGATGCTTCAGGTACCAAGACTTATGCAGGCTTGACAAAAGATGTGAATGATCGTGTGGCAGACCTCGAAAAAGGGATCAAGGCAGAACGCGACAAATTAGATGAGCACGAAAAGAACATCGAGTCTTCTGTAAAAGCGAAGATCCTTGACTACTATGGTCTAAATGAAGGAGACAAAGTCACTCTTCGTACCTTGCTTGGAAAGCCAAAAATCGAAACTATCAGCAAGGCTCGAGATAAAGCGGATGATGACATTCGTCAAGCAATTGAAAAACTTCCGTCTTTAGACCCTGCTAGTCTGAATCTGAATAAGTATGGGAATCTCAACGCAGCGATTGATTTTGATAGTGCTTTTGCTGGAACGAAGGGGCAAGCAAAAGGGAACGCAGATGACTTGAAACGATTGGCTGCTGAAGTGGATGCTAAATTAACGGCAGTTGCGAATGTTCTCAATGCTAAATCTGGAAAACAAAAAGTTAGCATTCAAGTACCTGCAGGAGTTAAGGTTGATACCTGGACCTATGATGGACAGACTTATGCAGGCAGTGGTGAGCAGGAAGTCGAACTGAAAGATGGCAAACAAATTCAAATTCACCTTGTTGAAGATGGAGGAGCTATGCCAAGCGCGATTGATGTTGAAGTCCTTGTGAATGGAGTTTCTTCAACCAGTGTGACTGTATCTGCAGAAGACTTGAAAACAGCTGTCGCTAACTATGCATCGAAAGCTAGTGAAATCGCCCTGGATTATCAACGCGCGGGAGCATTGATCGATGCTTACTATCCAAAAGATGACAAGGGAGATCGTCATTCGCTCTATGATCCGATCGAAGATATGGATTTGACAAATGCTTTGGTCGATGTCGTGAAGGCTGCCGTTTCAAGTAACATGAAGGACTACCGTAAGAGTATTGAAACGGATGAATCTGGGGATGCAACGAAGAGTGTGAAAGCCCAGTTAGATGGTACCCTTAAACAGTTGCAAGACTTGGGACCACAATTGCAGGCAAATCTTCAAGCAATCGAAAACACCAACAAGGATCTAACCCAAAATATCAACGATCAATTGAAGCAGTATGCAGACCTTCAAAGACGCCTAGAAGAGATCTCAAAAGCGCAGGAAACAGTGACACAGGCTCAAACCAAGACCGATGCAGATTTGTCAGCTCTTGGTTCTGAATACACGTCATTATTGAGCTCGACAGAAGGCGTTAAGAGCTCATCTCGTAGCAATGTAGAAGCTGCTAACTCTACCAATGAAATCTTTAGCCAATTGAACAAAGAATTGGAAAAAGCCCAAGGCAATACAGAGAAATTGTCTAGCAATGCAGAGAGCTTGATGGGTGAATTCGACAAGGAATTGTCTGAAAATGGGAACTTCGTCGAAGCCTTCCGTAAGGTCTTCAACAATGCCTATGAAAACGGAGTGCCGAATGAAGTCTTGCTCGACTTCTTGTCAAATCCAGTTGCAGAGAAATCTTCTTCTGTGAAAGCGACTATCAACGTCTACCGTCCATTTATCTGGATCTTTATGTTGGAAGTCTTGAGTCTCTTTACAGCTTATCTCTTTGCGACTCAACCAATCATTCGCAAGGTTAAGGATCGTTTCAAATTGGATCGTTTGCAAGAATCAGATCTCTTGTCTGTCGGTGTCCTTGTGGGACTTTCTCTCATCCTTGGACTGGTGATCGGAATGATTTCAAGTATTCAACTCTCTGTTGGTCGTGAATATGTACCTTCATGGGTGTTCTTAGCGGTTCTAGCAAGCTTTGTCTTGGTACAACTACAATACCTTCTTTTGAAACACTTCCGTGTGATTGGAATGGGACTGGCCTTCTTCATGTTGATCAGCTATGTCTACCTATCAAGCGCGATCGGAACGACCGCGACCTTGTCAGGCCTTCCAGCACTGGTGAAAAATGTCAACCTCCTTTCTATTTTAGAAGGACAGTTTGCGGGTTACTTTGATGGACAAACAGCCGGTATCGGCGTCTTCTTCGGATTGTTGGTCTTCTTCGGACTTTTGGCGGTTGCCAATATCTTCATTCCTAAGAAGTTTACTCAAACAAAGGAAATTGAATCAAGCTTATGAAAAAAATGATGTATCTTCTCTTTGTCTTAAGTCTCTTGCCAGCGGTTGTTGTTTCTGCAGATGATTTTATTGATAATCGTCTGCAGGTCAACAACTCACGTCTTGAGACAGAGCAGGAAAAGACACTTGGGGGCCAATTGGATGCGACTGAGTCTCTTTTCAATGAGAAGGATCAGAAAAAATTAGCAGATGAAAAACGCAAGCAAGAGAAACAATTGACCGATTCAGACGGCCAGTTGTTTTCTGCTATAAAGGGAAAGAAAAAAACGGGGCCTGAAGCGGACCTGTTCCAGCCTGAAAATCAAAAATTATCTAAATTCGAGTCCAATGTGGAGGACAATTCGGCCAGCTTGTCGGATTTTATTCCAGCCTTGCAAATGCTGGCTTGGAGTGCTCTTCTCTTTGGGATTGCTGGCTATATTTCCTATCGAATCTATAGAAAAGAGGCCTAAATGGACCAACATATCAATGTCACCTTCCATATGAATGGTGCAAGCCATGACCTCCGAATCCCAACGCGGATGGAGGTGCGACGCTTGATTCGGGAATTGGATCAGATCTTTGGGTCTGCCATGGAGCCTAGAAGCAAGTATCAGTTGCGCGTGGTAAATAAGGGCATCTTGCTGGATGAAGGCAAGGTGGTACAGGAGTATCCGATCACGAGTGGTGATCTGATCGAGATTGAGGAGTGGTAAGGTGAAAGAAGAACAATTTACACTGGAAGAACAAGTCTTCCGTTTTGAAAAAGAAGAAACGAGCTGGCGGCTGGACCTTAAGCGTTCAGAAGTGGATAGCCAGGATTTACGCAATTTATGGATTTTGGATCTCCATCATCCCTTGTTTTTAGAGCAAAGCATGACAGCGGATCAAGACCAGATTCATCTGACCTATCAGACAGACGCGCTAGGCTTGAGTGCAGAAGAAATCCAGGCATTACCGGTTTCAGACCGTCTGCGTCTAGCTATCAATGTCTTGGATTTGGCGCCAGCCTTGGAGCTTCCGGTGACCTTTATGTTGCATCCTATCAATTTGTTTGTGACCAAGGATGCGCAAGTCAAGATCGCTTATCGCGGGGTGCCGGGAATGATGGTGCCACGCAAGTGGGATCAGGTTGAATTCTTGCGGCAGGCCAAGTGCTATGCGGTCACTCTTTTTGGGGACTGGGATTTCATGGAGCTCTATCAAGGCACACTTGAATTAGAAGATCTGCCTGATTTCTTGGTAGAAATCCGTGATGCTGCTAGCTTAGAAGAGATGAAAGCTCTCTTAGAGAAAGCCTACCAAGAACGCAAGGAAGAGGAAGAAAAGACCTTGACCTTGGTTTCAAGTCGTCAACACCGAATCTTTAAGTTGGCAACAGTATGGCTTTCAGCTGTAGTGGCCCTCTTAGTCTTGCCCTTGATTTATTTGGTCTTTTTCCAAGCCCCCTTTAAAGAAAAGTTGCTTCAAGCGGATACTGCTTTTCTTAAAGTAGACTACACCGGTGTGATCGATGAGTTGGAGGGAGTGGCTCCAAGCAGTCTTCCAACGACACAGAAATACGAGTTGGCGACGTCTTACTTGCAAGGCTTGAATTTCTCAGAGGACCAAAAGAAGGTCATCCTCAACAACGTCACGCTCAAATCAGACAGTCTCTATCTCCACTACTGGATCTATATCGGCCGTCATGACTTTACCCAAGCGCTGGATACAGCCAAGCGGATCGACGATTCAGACTTGATCATCTATGCCCTTCGTAAAGAAATCAAGGCGACACGTGATAGCGAAAAACTCTCTGGTGAACAGCGCGAGAAGAAACTCTCTGAGCTAGAGGGCGAATACAAGAAATACTGGGATGCCCGCTCTAAACTCTTGGAAGCAGAGACAGATGAAACCAAAGCTTCCACTAGCAGCTCAACAACGGCTTCGTCTACAGAAGGTTCCTCAACAGAAAGCTCGTCTTCTACAACTGCAAGCTCGACTGAGTCTAGCGACCACAAGGAGTAGTCTATGAAAAAACGTATCATACTCTATAAAAAAGGTTTTCGCTATGAGCTAGCGCTAGAAGAGGGAAAAACAGCGACTGTATCGAATCAAGAAACAGCTCAGTTGACCCTGGCTTCGCAAGAAAATCCCCTTCATTTCCAATGGAGTCAAGGAGAAATCTTCTACCAGTATGGTGAAGATAAGGGCGTGCTTGAAAATAGCAAAATCCTTGGGGATGTGGTCTGCTACTTAGCGACAGGGGAAGTCCATACTTATGAACTGCTAGACAAGGAAGAGATCCTCGTAGCAGATGAAAAGGGTGCAGATGTGCGCTTGCACTATCCAGTACGCTTTCTCCTTGTGAAAAAAGAGCAGACATGGACTTGCCAGCTCTTATCCGGAAAACTCTACCATAACCACAAACTCGTCAGTGAAACGACTTTTCCACTGGCCTTTGGGGATGAGCTGGCTATTGGAGATGTGACCTTTAAGCTCTATCCGGAAGAATTTGGCGTGGAAGGGGCTGTCGAAGTAAGTCCTTATCTAGTGCCGCGTTTGCATTCACGCTATGACTTTTACAAGGACTATCCAGAGTACCACCGGTCTCCTCGGATCATCTACCGGAGTTCGGAAGACAAGATCTTGATCAATCCTCCTGGAGCGGAGCCTCAAAAGCCATCTGATGAACTCTTGAAGTTGATCATGCCACCCCTCATCATGGTTGGGGTGACCCTCTTGATCACCATTTTCCAACCGCGGGGGCTCTACATCATCGCGACAGTATCCATGTCTGTGGTTAGTGTGATCTTTTCGGTCCAAGGCTTCTTCAAGAATCGTAAGAAATACAAAGAAGACAAGAAAGAGCGCGTGGAGCTCTACCATCTCTATCTCAAAGACAAGGCCAAGGACTTGGAACAGCTATCTCGTAAGCAGAGAGAAGGCATGTTTTACCATTTCCCAGCGATTGAAGACTTGACCAAGATGGTCAAACGCTATGACTCGCGGATCTACGAAAAAACACCGCTTCATTTTGACTTTTTGGCCTATCGCTTGGGCTTGGGCAAGGTTCCAACCAGCTATGAGCTCAAATATGGTCAGGAAGAGCGTAGTGGGAAGAAAGATGCCTTGGAAGAAGAAGGCTATGCTCTTTTCCAAGCTCATCAAAAAATCGACAATCTTCCGATTGTAGCCAGCCTTAATCGGGGACCTGTAGGGTACGTCGGCCCTCGTCCTATCGTGCTAGAGCAGTTGCAACTCCTCGTTGCCCAATTGGCTGTCTTTCACTCTTACCATGATCTGACCATTATTCCGATCATTCCAGAAGAAGAAAAAGAAAGCTGGGATTGGATGCGCTGGTTGCCTCATGCGACCCTGCAAGATATGAATGTCCGTAGCTTTGTCTACAATCAGCGGACACGGGATCAGGTCTTGAACAGTCTCAACCAAATCCTCAAGCTCCGCAAGGCGCAAAAAGAGGAAGAAAAAGCCAATGATACCAAGATCTTCCACCCTCACTATGTGGTCCTCATCACTGATGAAACCTTGATTTTGGACCATGTCATCATGGAGTTTTTCCGTGAAGATCCGACAGAGCTAGGCTGCTCCATTATCTATGTGGCAGATGTGCTCTCATCTCTTTCTGAAAATATCCAAACCGTTATCTCTATCAAGGACCGTAACCAAGGGCAATTGCTCTTGCAAGAAGGGGTTCTTCGAGAACTCGACTTCCAATTGGATCACTTCCCTGAAGGTTATGACAAGGAAGCTATCTCGCGTGGCCTAGCCCCTCTTAAGCATATCCAACAGCTCAAGAGCTCCATTCCAGACTCGGTGACCTTCCTTGAAATGTACCAAGCGGAAACTTTCAATGACCTCAAGGTCTTGAGTCGTTGGGAGAGCCATGCTCCTTACCAAAGTTTGGCCGTGCCGATTGGTCTGCGTGGGAAGGACGATTTGGTCTACCTCAATCTCCATGAAAAAGCTCATGGACCACACGGTTTGATCGCAGGGACAACCGGTTCTGGTAAGTCTGAAACCATTCAGTCTTATATCCTGAGCCTTGCCGTCAACTTCCACCCACACGATGTGGCTTTCCTCCTCATCGACTACAAGGGTGGGGGAATGGCCAACCTCTTCAAGGATCTGCCTCACTTGCTTGGGACCATCACCAACTTGGATGGCGCCCAGTCCATGCGGGCCCTAGCCTCTATCAATGCGGAGATCCATCGTCGGGAACGCCTCTTTGGTCAATATGGGGTCAACCATATCAACCAATACCAAAAGAAATTTAAACTGGGTGAAGCGACAGAACCGCTTCCTCACCTCTTCTTGATCAGTGATGAGTTCGCCGAACTCAAGGTCAACCAACCAGACTTCATCAAGGAATTGGTCTCTATCGCACGTGTCGGGCGTTCCCTCGGGGTGCACTTGATCCTTGCGACGCAAAAACCTTCTGGGGTCGTGGATGACCAGATCTGGTCCAACTCCCGCTTCAAGCTAGCCCTCAAGGTGGCAGACCGTGGAGACTCCATGGAGATGCTGCGGACGGCAGATGCGGCTGAAATCACCCAGACCGGTCGTGCCTACCTTCAAGTCGGGAACAACGAAGTCTATGAACTCTTCCAAACCGCTTGGTCAGGAGCAGACTACCAGCCTGAGAAGGACCAGCTAGGGATCGAAGACCATACCATCTACTTGATCAATGAACTGGGCCAATACGAAGTCCTCAACCAAGACCTCTCTGGTCTGGATATGGCAGAAGAAATCAAGGAAGTGCCGACAGAGCTGGATGTCATCGTTCAAGAAATCAACCACTTGCACCAACAAGAAGGCATCGCAGCTGTGGCCCAACCATGGTTGCCACCGCTCAAAGAGCGGATCACGCTGGATGAGTTGGACAAGGTCGTACCGATCGAGGCTTGGCAAAAACGGACAGCTCCAAGCGTCCTGATCGGGGTCGCTGATATCCCGCAAGCGCAAAAGCAAGAAGCGGTCGCCATCGATCTGTCAAAAGATGGGAATATCCTCCTTTACGGAAGTCCAGGCACAGGAAAGACCACTTTCCTACAGACAGCCGCAATGGATCTGGCTCGCAAGCAGAGTCCAGAAAATCTGACCATGTACTTGCTGGATTTCGGAACCAATGGTCTGGCACCATTGAGCCAATTGCCACATGTGGCCGATAGCCTCTTGCTGGATCAGACGGAGAAAATCCAGAAATTCATCCGGATCATCAACCGCGAGTTGGATCGTAGGAAGAAGCTGCTTTCTGAGCATGGTGTCGGCACCATCGCCCTCTACCGTGAAGTGACCGGCAAGCAAGAGCCAACCATGGTCATCCTCATGGATAGCTATGAGTCTATGAAGGACGAGCCTTATGAGACTGACCTCTTCAAGCTCTTCATGCGGATCTCTCGTGAAGGTCTCAGCATCGGTGTGCACTTGATCATCACAGCTAGCCGACAAAACAACCTACGGGCTCAGCTCTATTCAAACTTCAAGCACCAGCTGACCTTGCCACAAAATGATATCTCTGAAGTCCGCGGTATCGTGGGAGCAACGCCACTGGCGTCTACGATGGAAGACATCAAGGGACGGGCGCTCATGAAGCGTGACGAAGTCGATGTCGTCCAGTTCGCCTTACCCGTCGCAGGAGACAATGATATCCAAATTATCAACAACCTTCGCGATCAAGTCCAAAGCCTCAAAGAAATGTGGACAGGCCGCACCCCAGCAGGCATCCCAATGGTGCCAGATGAGTTGACAGAAGCAGCCTTCTATGGACGTGAGGATGTAGCAGCCTTGCTGGATGAAGGAAAAGTACCACTCGGCTTGGATCTGGAGACAGTTGAACCGGTAACATGGGATCTCAAGAAAGGCAACCTTCTCTATCTGACAGACAAAGAAGAACAAATGACACAATTCGTCAAACAAATCGTCCACAGTAAGCAAAAGGTGATTGTGTTGGCGCCATCCTACAATGAATTGCCAGAGATGGAAGGTGTGACGATTCTCTCTACGAAGGAAGACTATGTAGCTGGAATCAAGAAAATGGAAGAAAATATCCAATTGAGATTGGAACAGCAGAAATCGCAACATGAAGCAACGATTGTGCTATACAATCAGCTAGAACTTATGAATGATCTAAGTATGGATCTTCAATCTAGTCTGAACTATGTCCTTGAAAAAGGGGCGCGTGCAGGCTATGCTACAGTAGCCATGAGTGGTAGTCAGTTGAATCGAAAAATTGACGAAGTATCAAAATCTATCAAACTCTATAAACAAGCGATCGTGGCCATGCGGATTACAGACCAAAGTGTCCTAAATGTTATCAATCGACCAGTCCGTGAAGAACCACTTGATAGCCAGGTGAACTACTATGTAGAAGATGGATTTGTAAGAAAAGTGAAAGTATTAATGAAATAGAAGGGAGATGAAATATGGGAAAAGCAGCATTGCAAGCAGACTTAAATAGATGTCTTGGGAAACTGTCAGAAGTAAATGGGAAACTTGGGAAATTAAGAGCAGCATTATCTAATCTACAAGGAGTTTCAACAGCAATAGAGTATGTTTTAGTCAGTCCAGAAAATATTAAGTCTAGTTATCATCTTGCTGGTCATCCATATGATGAAGAAGCGCAAACAGAAAAAAACACAGTGGATAAGACTGTGGAAAAATACGATGAGTATAAACAGAATATGATTTCTAGATTGAGTAGTAAAATTAGTAGTTTAGAATCTGAAGCAGCATCTTTAAGAAGTGGTATAAATATGTTGAGTCAAGCAATTGCTAGAGCGAAGGAGGATTAGTATGAGTGATGATGTGATTAAAGTACATGACTTACCAGGGATTGCTCAATATAGTGAGTCAATAAAACAGTTTTCTCAATCTTTAACAACGGCGACACAGGATACGGCTAGAACATTTAACGTTAAAATAGAAGGATCGGAAGGGGAAGCGATTGCAGCCTTTTTAGGACAACTAAATACTTTACAGAATCAGGTTTTCAACCAGATCCCGAGTTTTTTAAATAAATATTCTGCTAATGTTGGGAAATTCAGCTCAGTAGTATCAGGAGGAGGGTTCACAAAAGAAGCTTGGACAAGTGAGTCTGGTTTATCGACTGTTCAATCAAAATTGACTGGCGAACAAGTGGATAAAGTGTCAGAGGTGGATCAAAAGTTGCAATCCGCAATGAATATTGCTACTGATGCATTAGATGAACCTGAAATTAGTATTTCTTCCGTAAAGAGTGGAGCGATTCTGAGCTTAAATGCAAGTTCATTAACTAGACAGGCCACACATGAACCTTTTCAACTTGCGCATGATCTGTTTAATAAAGACCTTCAAACAACAATTGAAGAAGTTTCTGCATTAAGAAATGTTGTAAATCGGATGAAAATCTTGTTAAACGTATCTCCTAAAGCAGTTTTTGGAGTCATCTCTCGTGGTCAGCCATATTTTATGGAATTTGTAAGTAACATAGATGAGGCGAAAGCAATTACAGCTGTTTATGGTGGAAATATTGATGAATTAAATAATGTTAACTTTGATAAAATTAGTGGTGTTGTATTATTAATAATGTTTGATGGCGTAGCTAAATGGGTTGAGGATAAATCAAGTGATAAGTTGAATTCATTTTTTAACATTATTGGGAAGATGGAGCAGAAAGATAGTAGTAATATACTTTCACGAATGGTTGAAGCTCAAAATAATTTAGCTATATCAAACCAGTTGGAAATGGACATAGAAAATAGTAGCAATGGTAAAACATCCAAATTTAAATCTTTGAAGAAAAAAGAAACAGCATTAAATGAACTTATTGGTATCACTAGGGGATTGTATATTGTTGAATATGGAAAGGGTACTACCAAAGTAAGACCTGGAACAATGGAGACAGAAGTTCCTTACACTCAGACAATTGAGTTTAAGTTTAAAAATTCAGGTGAAATTGAATTTACGACGATTGACTCGTTTATGGGTGCGAGACGAACATATTCTAGTGACTTCCTTCAAGATACAAAGACATTGAATAATGAGAAGTATAAAATAAGATTTGCTGAAATTGAACAGCAAAGGAGAGATGCAGGATTAGAATTTGCTAAGAATCTTAGTTTAGCTTTTGTAGATGGTTATGTTACAGTAGCAGCTCCCGAGGCTAAGTTCGTATTTGATGCACTTAAAACTATCTCATCAGGTGATTACTATGGAGGTGTTAATAAGTTAGTACCTGAAAATGTCAATGGAATAAAAGCAACCAATGCTGGATTAGCAGCTATTTTGAAAAGTACTATTGATTTTTCTAAGACTACAAAAAACTTAAATGAGGATGAGCGAAAAGTTCTATTTGAATTCAAAAATAATATCTTAAATAGAGGTGCATGGGTGTTTAAACATCATGGAACAGTAGAGATATCAGCAGATACTTACTATCAATTCAATGTAACTCAGAAAAAAAAGGAATTAGATACTCAAGGTATTACAGGATACATAAAAAAGACTGCTGGAGGCAACGAAGAGGAGTATCAGAAAAAAATTGATCAGTTTAGAAAAATATTAGAAACAAAATATGAGAGTGATGATTTTAATAAGAGAACTGGAAAATATGAAATGAAAAGCTACAGTCCAGAGGTTATCAAATATATACTTGGTGAACAAGATCTAAAGAGTGAAAATTATTTAACTTTTGAAAAGCTTAATAAAGAACAGACAAAAGAACTTGAACACGCTATTAAAGATCTAGATAATTTGTATAATGATAATTCTAATGGTTCTAAATTCTATAATTACTTAGATAAAAAGTATGATAACTACTAAAATAAGAAGGTGTGAGGGATGAAAAAATTTTTTAAGAGTAAATTAATTTATTTGGGACTATTTACGATTATCTTTCTAGCTATATTATTTGTTAAACATTCATTTGATAAAAATAAATTATCTCAATATAGGTATTGGATTGCTGATACAGAAATCACAGATTATGAATTTCTTGAAAATGGAGACGCAATCAGTGTTTCATGGGCTGCGAAAAAGAAAGTGACAGATGAATTAAGAAATCTAGGAGATAAAGTTAAGACAGGCGGACCGGGGCATGCTGTAGGAAAAAAGTTTATTATTTCTCAAGGTGCGAAATTGAATTCCGAACCGTCAAGAGATATAACGCATAATAACTTTCCTTATTTGAATCGAAATATACCTAAGGATGGGGAATATTGGCATATTAACGTTTATGATACCTCAAATTCTAAATTAATAAAGAAAGAATTGGATGTATTTAAAATAACTCGAGAATTTAACAAAAATTATTTTCCGCTGTTTATATCTAACTCTCAGAAAATAATCGTTGATGGAGAAAATGAGTATATAACTTTAATAGTTGGTAAAATTGGAGATAAATCTTTTCAGGAACAAAAATTAATTAATTTGAAAACAGGTAAAATAATAGATAATCGAAATGATAAAATTAAAACTCACTCTCTAAGTGTTGGTGTTGAATGGCTGGAATCTTTTTCTAAGTTATTTAAAACTAATGGGTTTGATGTTGAAGATAATACATTCCATTTTTGGAACGTAGGAAATAACTGGCTCCTAGATACAAAGTATCCAAAAACAAGAAAACTATTATTGAATAATATAGATAACAATTTTATTTATGTTCTCAATCCTAAAAATAGATTAGAAACAACTCTTAATGTTATTAAATTGGCATTTCCATCTGGCACAAATATTTTTAAAGATATCACGATACCGGCAGAAAACTCTATAGATAACAAAGAACATGTTGTTCAAAGTGAAGAGGAGTTTTTAAAATATTA
>OHAI01002170.1_pt1 | contig 14589 bp, 14 predicted proteins | sample 1577091 | NCBI WGS metagenome assembly OHAI01 (sample SAMEA3541548, study PRJEB24748) | human gut metagenome | biome: human gut; feature: human-associated habitat; material: faeces | place: China | collected 2012
TTATATTTTCAATTATATATTTATGTTATTATACTTACCTGAAAGCAAGTACTGCACTTTTAGGTGTGTACTTCCTTTTTGTAATAATTTAATGTATATTACATATACGGGCAATACTAATACTGATGCCCTAAAATGCCATAAAAGCATTTTTAACTTTTGTCAAAAGTAAAATGAGGAGTTGGTGAAATATGGTTTTTTCTATTGAAAAATTACGTCCAATAAGAGAAGGAATGACTATTTCAAGAGATTCAAAACTTGGTGATTTGACTAAGGTAACTTACTTTTCACTTGGAAAAGATACTTCTATAAGTCAGGAAATCTATGACAGAATGACTATGTATATAGGAGCTTCAGGATGGGGAGAATTCATTATAGGTGAAGCTAAAAAACGCGGTGGGAACGCTGTATTCATGTCTGACGATGAAGTATTCGGGTTAGCAGTCCATTACTATGATGAAGACAATATCAAAGTAAATAAGCAATCAAAATCGAAAGTGGTAGTTCCTAAGCAACCTGAAAAGCAAAAGGAACTCACGTTAACAGTTGAGAAGTCTAAACCGGAACAGGTTGCTCCTAACAAACGTAAAGGGAAGAAAAAGGAAATACCATCAGGGCAATTTTTATTATTTGAGGACCTATGAAACCAAAGACAGCATTACAAAGACAGGTTGTAAAGCTAAGTGCTAAGCTTCCTGCTATTACTGAAAATCAGACCGCTTGGGCAATAAAAAATTGTTTTGAGGTGGAAGGATTCCATAGGGCTAAAAAGATTTGGTGTACTGAGTGCGGAGAAGTCTTTGAGGCTAAAGAATCCTATTTATCATACTCCTTGCTGGGGATCAATTGTCCTTGTTGCGGTAAGCATCTCAAAGTATCGGGGAGTCGTAAAAGGGTATATTCACCTCAATCAATGTATTTCACGATTATAACCACAATCGAAGGATTTCAAGTTTTAAGGCATTTTGTTATTGCCAAGTCCTGCCGCGTAGGCCAACCTGCCGACATGAAGATCAACGAAGCTGTGCAGAATTGGATATCTCCCAAAGGTATTGAGGTAATAATGTCCAGATCATCCAGCTATTGCTATGGCGCTTATGATCATTGGTGTTGGAGTTCAGACATGGAAATACGTTCTGATTATGGAATGAAATACAAATACCACATTTGGGCAAGTCATATCAAAACCTTAAGACTACTCCCCAAACTGAAGTATGCGGGAATCGATGAGAATTTTAATGGTATCACTCCTGATATCCTATTCAGGATGTTATTGCGTTATCCGTTTGTTGAGACATTGATAAAGCAAGGTGATAAAGAACTATTGGAATATATGGAAGATAATATAACCCAAGTTGGAAAGTTCTGGCCAGCTATAAAAATAGCCAGACGTCACGGCTTTAAGATTACGAAACGTACCGATCTGAGAATGTATTTTGATTACTTGGAAATGTCCAATGCCATCGGAAGAGATATTCGTTCCCCTAAATACGTCTGTCCAAAGAATCTAAAGCAAGCTCACGATGAAGTGATGAAAATAAAACAGAAAATAGATGCTAAGATTGACTTTGAGAAAAAGAGGAAACAAGCAATAAAAGATGAGAGAGAATATCTAAAACAGAAAGGTCGTTTCTTCGGTATAGCATTTGGTGACAATCTTATCCAGATTGGCGTTCTACAAAGCGTTATGGACTTCTTAGAAGAAGGTAAAGAAATGCACCATTGTGTGTTTACCAATAAATACTACAGTAAATCAGACTCTTTGATTCTAACAGCTCGTATTGGTAATAAGCGCATCGAGACGGTTGAAGTAAATCTGAAAACTTTGAGTGTTGTCCAGTCACGGGGTGTTTGCAATAATAATACTGAGTATCATGAACGCATTATTGGTCTCGTAAAAAAGAATATGAACTTAATACGTCAGAAACTGACGGCATAGCATACAATGACCTATATAGAATATATAAACCAATTTTGGAAGATGAATCGAAGTGTAGAATTTAGCTCGAACGAAGTGTTTTTGTACTTTTACTTATTGAATGAGTGCAATATTCGGGGTTGGCAGAATCCGTTTGAACATCCCAACAAGACTATCGTCCTCGCAACCGGTATATCAGAAAAGACCGTCATTGAAGTTAGGAACAGATTGCAGCAAAAAGGTTTAATAACTTTCGAATCGGGTAAAAAGAATGCAAAATCGCCAGTTTATTACTTACTTGACGTAAGTAAAACGGTAAGTAAAAAGGTAAGTAAAGAGGTAAGCAAAAGGGTAAGTAAAACGGTTAACATTAAAGATAAGACTAAAGACAATAAGACAATATCTCCCTTACGCGTGGGAGAACTGTTTCCGGCTGATAGTTTTTTCGACAAGTCTTTGGACGATTGTTATACCGAACTTAAATCGAACCGATCATGGGCGGAAACAGTAACAATGAACACTCGTTCTTCTGGAAATCCTGATTTCACGCTAGAAGCCTTTTACGAGTGTTTGAAGCTGTTCTTTATGAAACTGCAAAATGAGGGTGAAACGACAAAATCGCCAAAAGATGCGATGTCGCACTTTGCCCGATGGTTGAAATTTGAACTTAACAACAAAAAAGATGGAAAAAGTAAGAGAACAAATACAAATCCAGAAACAGATGTTAAAGTGCGGACAATCAAGCTATGACCCCATTACATTGAAGAATTCCGCAGCCTTATTCCGTGAGTGTTGTCTATCAGCATGTTCAAAATTCAGTGTTAACGAAAGCAATCGTGAACTGATGAACGAGTTGTTTTTGTATCTTATCAGAGGGTCTAAAAAATTAGATCGCGATAAGGGATTATGGCTATATGGTCCGGTAGGTACTGGCAAATCTACAATATTAAAAATTATACAAACGTATGATAGACGTAATGGTGAAGCTCTCCCCTATGCTCGACCTGTCTTTGGCTATTCAGCCAAATGGATATTATCCATCAGGAGGCTTTCCTATAGAATCGGCATCATTTGTGACAAACCAATATTGTCAAAAAGGAATTGATGGAATTTTGAAATATGATGGTTCCAATGGCATGGCTATCGGCCTTGATGAAGTTGGTAGAGAACCAAAAGTTAAGTACTATGGGACAGAAATGGATGTGATACAGTACATACTTCAAATGAGATACGACAACAGAAGAGGTTGTATAACATTCGTAACGACCAATTTACTCCCGGAAGAGATCCATTTAAAATATGGAGAATATATTGCCGATCGAGTTAACGAAATGTTTAATGTTGTGGAAATCGGAGGTAAAAGTCGGAGATAATTGTATCTTTGAGAATTATTATAAAAAAACAAAAAACATGAAAGAAAAAAAACAGCAACAAGAAGATGATAATCAATTTAATATGAACCTTCTTTACGCATCTGAATTAGAAAAAGCAGTATTGGGTACATTAATGACTGACAAAAAGGCTTATGCGTTAATAAGTGATATTCTTTGTCCAGAATCTTTTTATGAACATCGACATCAACTGATATATGCTGCAATTATTGTCCTTGCGGTTAATCAAATGCCGATAGATATTCTAACTGTAAAGGAGCAACTTAGCAAACAAGGTGAATTAGATAAAATTGGAGGAACATCTTATATAATTCACTTGAGCAGCAAAGTAGCATCATCGTCTCAAACGCAGTATCATGCCCGAATCATTGCACAAAAGTATATATCCCGCCAATTACTTGCACTTGCAACAGATATTCGCTTAAAAGTATTCGATGAAACCCAAGATGTAGAAGATTTAATCTCGGAAATCAGAGGAAAGCTAACTGATATATCCTCATTAAATACGGAACATGATTGTATTCAGATTAACCCCGTGATTGATGAAGCCTATAAACTAATTCAGAAGGCAGCTACACGAACTGATGGTTTGAGCGGTTTGGAAAGTGGATTCACTAGATTGGATAAAATGACATCTGGCTGGCAGAATGGTGATTTGATTACTATAGGAGCACGTCCTGCAATGGGAAAAACAGCATTTATTATATCTATGCTAAGAAATATGGCGGTTAACTTCAGGATTCCAGTCGCTTTGTTTTCTCTTGAAATGAATAATGTGCAGTTAGTCAATCGTCTTATCACCAATGTCTGCGAAATTCCGAGTGAAAAAATCAAGAGCGGACAGCTTGCCTGTTATGAGTGGCAACAATTGGATTATAAACTGAAAGATTTGCAGGACGCTCCTCTTTATGTGGATGACTCACCACTTATGAAAATGGATGTTTTGTGCAATAAGGCACATTATTTAGTAAAAGAAAAGGGTGTTAAGTTGATTGCTATTGACTATGTTCAATTGTTATATAATGATGTCAAATATACTGAAAATAGATATTCGGAAATTAATTACTTCACAAGAAGATTAAAATCTTTAGCAAAAGAGTTGAATATTCCTATTATTATTACATCGCAATTAAATCGGGCAATTGAATCTCGTGAGGGAATTGATGCTAAACGTCCACAGTTAATAGATTTACGTGATAGTGGTACATTATGCGATGATTCTGACTTGATTCTTTTTCTACATCGACCAGAATATTATAAAAATTTTCAAGATGATCGAGGAAACGATATGCGAGGTATGGCAGAAATAATCATTGCTAAGCATCGTAACGGTGCAGTAGGTGAAATATTATTGCGATTCAAAGGCGAGTTCTGCCGCTTTTCAAATCTAGAGGAAGACATGTGCATTCCCATGCCTGGTGAACCAATCGGCACGATGTTTGGTTCTTCTTCAATTTCTAAAACTAAAGCGCCATCCTCTAAAGAAAATCAAATTAAAGATGAAGGTCCATTGCCTTTTTAAAATAATCGCTGAATTAATTTTCTTTTCAAGATTTTTTCTATCTTTGCAATAGAATGGTGTTGAGCCGGATTTTGAAGAAAAATCCGGCATTTGTTATTTGTAAGTTACTGAAACACTAAAGAATTCTCTTTGCTATGTCATACTTAATTTTAAAAATTAAATTTATGGCAAGTGAAGCAGTAAATAATTACATAACTAAGCGCTACGAGCGCTGGCTTGATTACTCCTTGTATCATTGTGGGCTTGCAGGTATTCCTGATGAAGCGACAGATGTCCTAAATGAGGTCATTTGTTCGCTCCTCCAAAAGAAAAACAGGTTACTGGACAAACTACTTGAAACAAGAAAAAATGGCTATACAGAGCTTGATTTCTTTGTTTTGAAGATGATAAAGCTGAATGCATCCTCTCCTACTTCACAGTATAGGAGTAGATACAAGCCCCTGCCTGCGGATGATAACGTAGATTACACGAGACTGGATATTGAAGATAGCTCAGATGAACCGGAGGATAGAAATGCTGAGATATTAGAGAAGCTGCATTTAGTAAGAGAGACATTTGAAAGCCTTGATTTAGGTCCAGTAGCAGCCCGTGTCTTTGAGTTCCATTTCTTTCAAGACGGTAATTTTTCCGACTGGGAAGGTCCGGAGACATTGAAACAACTATATGAAATTTATAACGGAGTGCAGGAACTTATTAGAAAGAAAATTAATGGAAGTTCATTGTTCTAATTTGCAATATTATTACTTTTGGTAAAAAAATAACAAAGACATGGCTACAGAAGAAAATATGATTCCAATAGAACCTTATCTTAAGGACTTTAAACAATATCTTGATGCTAATTCAAGATGTATATTATCAGCAAAATTCGGCGATGGGAAAAGCTACTTCATTAGTAGCTTTATAAAAGAATATTCAGATGAATATCTGTTCATTCCAATATATCCTGTAAATTATCAGGTAATGGACAATAAAGATATCTTTGAACTAATAAAAAGAGATATATTGATTAGGCTACTATCGAATAAAGATATCAACATTAATGAAATAGAGTTAAGTAATGCATCGTTAATTTATTCTTATTTTATGAATAAATCAGAAGACGCAATTTTAGATGTTATAGACTTGATACCCAAAATCAACGTTTACGGAGTGGATATAAGTATAAGTAGTGTTATCAAAAAAATAAAAAACATAAAAGACAAGTTTGATAAATATAAAGAACAATTTAAGTCAGTTGATAAGACATCAGAATTATATATCACCAAATTTGATTCACTAAAAGGATCAATATATGAATTTGATAGTATTTCTCAATTGATACACGATATAATATGCGAATATAGAAAGCTAAATCCTACTAAAAAAGTTGTTTTGATTATAGAAGATCTTGACAGAATAGATCCTGCTCATATTTTTAGAATACTCAATGTTTTCTCTGCTCATTTCGATAGATATGGGGTTGATAAAACATGCGGTGATAACAAATTCTGCTTAGATAAAATAGTCACTGTCTGCGATATTAATAATATCAAGAAGATATATGCCCATGTTTATGGAGATAATACTGATTTTACAGGTTATATAAGCAAATTCTCAAACAGTAAAGAATATATCTATTCTTTAAAGGACAAATTGAAATGGTATATCACTAATATTCTATTGGATAAGGATTTAGAAAAATACCCCCAAATTAGTGACATACTATCAGATATCATTATTTCATCAATGGATGATGGAAAAACTGTAGAAAGCAATTTACGTATAATAAAGGAACGTACAGTTAAAGCTAATTATTTAATAAGAATCCAAAATATAAAATTAAATCAAAGATTTGCAGGAAAATATATAACATCCAGTTCAGACTTTACAAAGTTGTTAGCTTTATTGAAAGCATTTGGATTTAGCTTCACTGATGTTGATATAGAACCTGCTTTTGATGAGTTTGTGAAGATAATAGGTAAGTACTGGACTTTAGCTCCTATGTTTGATAAGAAAATTATTTTTGAAGTTCAAAAAAACAAGATAGAAGTTGCGTATTATAGAGAAATAGCAAGAGGTATTGGAGATTTTCAACGGTATACTTCTATTTATAATTGTTTTGATGGTGATCAAATTATAGACTTTGACATATCAGGTTGGGATGCAGAAGCACTAGCTTCATCATTAATCTTTGGTCAGATTAATAATATAGTTGATTATCTTAATAGAAAAATTATTATCTAAAAATAAGACTGAGAAGTGTAATAAGAGAAAATATAGCAAGAGAATCTATATTTTAGAATAAAACCTGCTATGGATAATGAAAATATTAAATATGACCCTCACAATTATCGTATTCATGGGGAAGAAAACAAACGATTAATCAACAAGAGTTTGGTTGAATGTGGTGCCGGTCGATCAATTGTGGTCGACCGGGATGATGTAATCATATCCGGTAATGGTGTATATGAGCAAGCGCAAGCTCTTGGATTAAAAGTCCGCATTATCGAATCAGACGGGAATGAGCTGATTGCAATTAAACGTGTAGATTTAGCTACTGATGACGAAAAAAGAAAGCTTCTCTCTTTTGCGGACAATCGTACATCTGATACATCATCATTTGATTTCTCATTACTTGTAGAAGACTTTGAAGTAAATCTGCCTGATTGGGGATTACTTAGTGATGAAATTGATTCATTGACAGAAGATGTTGATTCTAAAATACCAGAAGATCTGACTGCTCCTCGCCGTAAAGATCCTCCATATATAAAAATTGCATTCACTGACATGAAGCAGGCCGAATTATTTGAAAAAGAAATGAAGCCATTGATAGAGAAATTTGATGGGGCAAGTTATGTCTTTGGAGGTGGGGAATTATGAGACTAGAAAAAGCATCATATCAAGCTTCAAAATATGCATGTTTACATTTTCATTATGCACATGCTGTTCCTCAGGCAAGACTCGGGTACTCCGTTTTCAATTCTGATGGAGAATGGTGTGGTGTAATCCTTTTTTCGAACGGTGCAAATCAGTTCATAGCCTCCAGTTTCAGCATGGTGCAGGGACAGGTGATGGAACTTGTCAGGGTTGCTCTTAACGGGAAGCAGGAATGTACCTCTCAAGCATTGGCCATGGCACTGAAGCTACTAAAGATAGATGCTCCTGCTGTTAGGCTTGTTGTCAGTTATGCGGATCGTAACCAAGGCCACATCGGAACAATCTATCAAGCGACAAATTGGTATTACTTAGGAGAGTTTGCATCAGAGCGTGGAATCATGTTGAATGGTAAATTGACACACAGGCGTTCAATCAACTCAAAATATGGCACTTCAACCATTGATTGGTTACGTGAACATGTAGATCCAAAAGCTGAAGTAATCAAAGGAGAAACAAAGATAAAATATGTATTTCCTCTTGATAAAAGATGTATGAAAACGATTAAATCAATGTCTAAACCATATCCAAAGAAAATATCTGTAACTAATGACACAAGCGAAAGATGAATCTGAAAAGAAAAAAAGAGGACGCAAATCAGCATATCAAAAAGAATATGCCAATCAAGCGTTAAAGCTTTGTCTGCTTGGCGCAACAGATAAAGAGCTTGCCGATTTTTTCTCTGTTTCTGAGCAGACCTTGAACAAATGGAAAAAAGACTATCCCGAATTTCTTGAGTCCCTAAAAAAAGGGAAAAATATCGCGGATGCCAATGTGGCATACCGTCTTTATAACCGTGCGATTGGCTATAATTGTAAAGCAACAAAGTTTGCTGCGACAGAGGGAAAAATAACTGATTCAAAAGAATACATTGAGCACTATCCTCCTGATACAACGGCTGCAATATTTTGGTTGAAGAACCGGCAGCCGGAGAAATGGCGTGACAAGAAAGAAGTTGATGCAAATGTGAATCTTGGTGATGAACTGGAAGGATTGAGTGACGAACAGTTACAGGCTATTATTGATGGTAAAGAAGAAAAGTAAAAGAGAAATATTGATTCGTAAGGCGAAAGCTGCTACCATACTCCGCAAACGAATAGCAAAGAAAGACTTTTGGGCATTCTGTTTGTACTATGATCCGAAGTTTTTCTCTAAACGTCTGTTCCTAAAAAAGGTCGCTGAAGCGTTCATGCGTGTGTACAGCTCGTATTCTGCGGGTATAATCTACCGTCTTGCTGTCAGCATGCCACCACGTGCCGGAAAGTCATATATATCTTCTCTTTTCATCGCTTGGATGTATGGACACTTTCCCGAAGAATCTGTAATGCGTAACTGTTGTTCTGACACGTTATACAACAAGCTCTCTTATGATACCCGCGATATTGTCAAATCAAAACGTTATCGTGAGATATTTACTGAGATTCACCTAAAAGGAGATAAACAGAATGTCAAAGGCTGGAATGTAGAAGGCGCTCGGCAGGTAAGCTACTTCGGTGGCGGTGTCGGCGGTACTGTGATCGGATTCGGTGCATCTATGCTCGCCATGACAGACGACTTGTACAAGAGTCTGGAGGATGCACTATCTGACAACAACAATGAGAAGGTATGGTCATGGAAGCAAGGTACGCACGACTCCCGTATTGAAGGAAGCTGCTGTATGATTGATATTGGTACACGTTGGTCATCTAGTGATGTCCTCGGACGTTTGGAAGAAGCCGGCAAATACAATGAAATCATTCGTATCGCTGCACTAGATGAAAACGATGAAACGTTCTGCGCTGACGTACATACAACAGAGTATTATCGGGAACTACGTTCTGAAACGGATGAAAGTATCTGGATGGCCGAGTATATGCAGGAGCCGTTCGAAGCCAAAGGTTTGCTATTCCCTAAATCCTCTCTCATGCGCTTCAAGAGTGCTGATATTGTAGGAAAGAAACCTGATGGTGTACTTGGTGCTTGTGATACAGCTGATAAGGGCGATGATGATTTCTGTGCACCATTTGCAAAGGTATTCGGACCGAAATACTTCATCACGGATGTTCTTTTCACAAAGGATCCTGTAGAAGTAACAGAGCCACGCTTGGCACAAATGGTTATTGATACCGAATGCGACCAGATGCGTATTGAATCAAATAATGGTGGACGTATATTCGCTATTCATGTTCGCAAACTGGTAATAGAAGAAAAGAAGACTTGTACTATACAGGCTCGTCCTACAACACAACATAAGCCAACACGTATCATCATGAAAGCTGGCTGGATAAAGAAACATTGCGCTTTTCTTGATGAATCAGAATACTCTAAAGGATCAGACTACGGCCGTTTCATGAAAGCGCTTACCAGTTACAAACGTGAAGGAGATAACGCTCATGACGATGCACCGGACGGCATGACAATCCTTGCAGAGTTCGCAGAATCATTAGGTTTGAAGCTTAAAACTTCGACTCGTAAAGTGGGACGTGGATAACTCTTTGTGGTACACTTTTTGTAATCTACAATAAAGTATTAATTTTAAAACTAATATTATGTCTACAACAGATTTTAATGATTTTCTTCACGGAGTAGATCTGGAAGATTACAATGAAATTTATGAATTAGCAAATGCTGCTAGTCAAGGAGAAAGTGGTAATTATTATGAAGTTACCCAAGAAGGGGATAAAATCTTTATTAAATGTGTCTATGCTGATAAAACTTTAGCTCTATTGTCAGAAGCGGCAAGAAATGCTTTTATATTAAAATTAGAACAGGAATATATGGATGGTATGGACCAAGAAAGTTTCTGGGGATATAAAAGAGCTTTGGAAAAATCTGATGAAGAAGACGTTAGGCATGGTATTTAAAGTACTTTACTTTACAGTGGCAGGGGGATGCTGACAAATTGTCAACGTCCCCTTGTTAATTATTAGAGTATATTTTGTCTGGTTTATATTTTAAGAGAAAAGTATATGCCATCAATTAGTGAAATTTTAGTTCAAGACGACTTTGGAAGGATTGTAAGTGATCTTTGCGTGGACACCATAGAAAATCGTGAGCCACGGGAATATTTAGAAGAGTATAATGGTAAGCGTAACCGTCGCACTACATCCGTTGGTTTCCGTGAACCTAAGACAGTAGCTGTCTATTCTGAAACAGAAGAAGAATTGAATACCCAAACGGGTAAAATGGAGCCTAAACGATTAGAGGATAAAACTGTTCCTGTTGCCAAAATAGTGACCAATATCCCAAAGAAGATTGTTCGCACAGCAGCAGCTTTTTTATTTGGCGGAGATATGACCATCACAGCAGATAATACAGATGATGCAAGCTTGGAGGATTTCAAAAAGATATTTGTCCGCAAACTCAAAATGAAGTCAGTACTTATGAGCTTTGCCCGTAAGGTGTTGTCAGAAACAAAAGCCGCTATTGTATTTTACCCTGTAAACAAAGTTGTAAATGGGAAAAAAGTCCCGGAACTGAAAGCCAAGATACTCTCTTTGCCAAAGGATGATAACGTTACTTATGAGTTCTATCCACATTTTGACGATGATGATGATATGGATGCTTTCATTCATAAGTTCACAACCAAGATTGACTACTCTACCTACGAGTGTGTCAAAATATACACCTCAGACAAAGTTATCACAGCTATAAATAAGGGGGGCCAGTGGGAAATCAAGTCAGATAAGAACCTATTCGGCAAAATCCCTGTAGTATATGCAGAGGTAGATCAACCGGACTGGGAAGATGTCGCTTTACTCATGGACCATTATGAAATGCGGATCTCTAGAATGTCAGATACTAACGACTACTTCGGCGACCCAATGCTAAAATCTTTCGGTTTGTCGAATCTCCCATCAAAAGATACAGTAGGGAAAGAATTAAACTTTTCTATGGAAGTTGACCCTGATACCGGCACTGCGTATCATGGTGATGCTGAATACCTATCATGGCAACAGTCCATAGATTCACAAAAGGAAGAGATTAGTAATGAACGCCACGAAATATTCTCTGGTGCATCATGTCCTGATTTGTCGTTTGACAATCTTATTGGCATAGGTGACCTATCAGGCGTCTCCCGTGAGTTTATGACCATTGATGCAAAAATTAAGGCTACGGAACAAATGGAAATCTTCGGACCGGTAGTACAACGATGTGTGGCTATTGTACAAGCAGGCATGGCGAATATATCACATATCAAAAATTCCAATGCTATAATGAATAATTATTTTGAGGTGTCTTTCGGCTCTATTCTCCCGAAGAATTTAGCAGAAGACTTACAGAATCTATCAACAGCCGGAGGTGGGAAACCAATCAATAGCCAGGAAACACTTACCGCACGTTCTCCTTATACTCAGAATGTAAAAGAGGAAATTGAGAAAATGAAACAGGAAGAACAAGCAGCTTCAGTCAATAACAATCCGCTAGGACCGATATATCAATGAAAGGACTAACATTCTACGACAAGCAGCATATACAAAAGATATTAGCTCAGCAAAGCGAAGTGGCCAATATCTTTAATCGATTTATTCTGTCTATTACCCCATTTCTCCAACAATGGGCAAATCGTAGTAGCGATAATGTATGGTTACGTAATCAAGTTGTCGAAAAATGTGTGGATCGGGAGTTGGATAAGTTACAGTCTCTTCTTCTCACGAATCTTACAGCCTTCAACATAGACGCATGGAAGCGCTCTGAAATGAAGAATGAGGATTTTATATCAGAATACATCAAAGGCATGGCTATTGATTCTGTAAGGAAGCAAGGAATGTTTGCTACAAACAAAGACGCACTCTCTCAACTTAGGAAAGGGTTTGATGCACGCGGCAATAATCTGTCTCCAATGGTGTGGAATCTTGCGGATCAGACAAAAACACAACTCGAGTATTATTTACAGACAGGTCTATCTGTTGGTAGAAGTTCTTCACGGATAAGTCAAGATCTTAGGCAAATCCTAAATGAGCCGGACAAACGATTTCGCCGGGTAAAGGATAAAGAAGGGAAACTTGTTATGTCCCAACCTATGAAGAACTATCACCCAGGACAAGGTATATATCGTAGTTCAAAGATGAACGCATTACGTCTTACAGCTACATCTACCAATATGTCTTATCGTACCGCTGACTATGAACGTTGGAGTAAACAGGATTTTATATTAGGCATCGAGATACACCGCTCTGCAAATAATCGCGGACCATGCAAGATATGTGATGCAATGGTAGGTAAATATCCGAAAACGTTCAAGTTTATAGGTTTTCATCCTTTCTGTATCTGTTTTGCTACTCCGATCACGATGGAACCGGACAACTTTGCTGATTTCCTGCTAAACGATACAGTTCCGCAAGAACAAGTTATAACAGATATTCCCAAAACAGCAAAGGATTTTGTTGACGAGAATAAAAATGGGGTGCAATCCGCTTTTTGGTATAAGGATAACTTTAGCAAAGAAGGAGATTTGCAAAGAGAGAGAACTCCCCAGCCTACTACACCCGAAGTCATAAAAGTATCAAGAACAAAGCGCATCAAGACCGATGCTGAGAAAAATGATATTCAAAAAAGATGGGACGACCGGTTTGTAAGAAACTTCAATCAGAGTAAGATTGAGCAAAAAATCGGCATAAAGAGAGGTGAAGATATGACCTTCGAAGAAGCAAATGAACTGAGAGGAAACATCGGTTATGGAGAAGGAAGAGAATTCAGTGTAAACTGTCAGTCATGCGTAGTTGCTAATGAATTGAGAAGACGTGGATATGATGTAACAGCACTACCTAACCTTAAAAAAGAAGGGAACATTCCTTATGAACTCTCTGGAAAAACTAACTGGGCCTGGATTGATCCGGAAACGATGCAGACACCTGAGAAGAAACAGGCAGGTGGACAATATGTATCTGGACTTGATATTAAAAGCAAGACTCTCACTCAATTGAATAAAGAATTGAACGAGTTAACCAAAGAAGCCGGCAGGTATCACATTGACTTTATGTGGAAAGACGGAAAAGGTGGACATATTATTACTGTTGATAGGTTAGAAAACGGTTCAATCCGTATTTATGATCCACAAATCGGTCGTTTGGGCGATTGGAAAGTTATATCCAAAGATATAAGTCTTAAGTATGGAGTAAATGTATTGCGTGTAGACAATCTATTGGTAAACACAGATATTATCGATAGAATAGTGAGAAAGTTATAAGAATGAACCTGTATAGTCTTTGGGCATAGGAGCCATTCCCATTATATCCGGCGATTGTGTATATGGTGCAAGATGTGCAGCATCATCTTTCACAAGAATAAATTGAGGATATCCAATGCAGCATTCCTTGTCTTCTTTCCGGGATGCTGTATATACCAAGTAGCCTTTCCACTCTCCATAATAGGAAACCTGATCAAATCCATTCTGTAGAGCGAGGATCTTAGCTTTCTCCTTATATTCTTTCTTCTTATCCATATTGCAAATATACTCATTGATTCTGGAATAAAATATAAGGGAAGGAAAAAATTACTCCCCTTATATTTTAATAGAAAATCGTTATGACAATCATTGATGCTATTAAGAAGGGCTTGAAAGCCGCAGGTGTAAACGAAAAGTACGCCTCTAAGGTCCAGAAACTTTTCAAAATCGAAAAAGAAGAAGATATTGCTACTTATGTTGCCTTATTCAAAGACAATATTCTTCCTGATCTTGAAGATACATCCCCAGTAGAAAAAGCGAAAAAGGACGCTATCGCTGAATATGAGAAGAATAATGGTCTGAAGGACGGTAAGCCAATCAAACCAGTTAAAAAGACCAAGAAAATGACAGAATCAGAAGAGAATGAAGAAAATGAAGAAGAAGATCTCGAAGGTAACCTGTCTGGAAGTGATGGCGG
>OHAI01002172.1_pt1 | contig 14588 bp, 17 predicted proteins | sample 1577091 | NCBI WGS metagenome assembly OHAI01 (sample SAMEA3541548, study PRJEB24748) | human gut metagenome | biome: human gut; feature: human-associated habitat; material: faeces | place: China | collected 2012
ATGTGTGCATGAGGAACTTCCAGACCAATCACAGCTTCACCTACTTTCTTGCAAGTGCACGATCTTCAACTACCGAATTTCCTGCTACCAAGGCTTCGTCTTGAACCTGAGCATAATTTTGAATCACGGCATTATCTCTTACTATTGCGCGATCCATAACTGAAGCATAATCTCCTATTTTGGCATTGTTCATTATTACCGCAGAGTCTTTTACAATAGCTGATTGAGATATTTTGGCATCATCACAGACTACCGCTTCATCATATACAAAGCAGTTTCCATCGTGTGAGAGGTTGCTTTCTTTTTCAATCCACCCACCGAGCTGCCCGGTCTTCACATCCCCAAAGTCCCGAAGAGCCTTGATACGATAAACTGTACGCTCTGTTCCATCAGACAGCGCAACCATTTTTTTCTCATCAGTAATATCTATTTTTTTTCGCATATCAAACTTCTAAAATAAGCTATTTGGCATAATGTATCTAATTAAGTACAAAATTAGCATTTAAAATTCATGTATGCAAAAGCACACACTATATTTTAACAGATTGTTTAAAAATGCGCATAGATAACAGCGCAACCACCTATCGTTAAATTTCCCGTAATTCTTGCGTAACCTCTAATGATTATATCATCCGTGACTACGGCATTTCCTTGGATATAGGCTTTATCTGTTACAAGCACATTACCTTTTACGGTAGCCTTACTAATAATTCTTGCACATCCAAAGATTCTCGCTTTGTCAGAGACTAATCCTTTATCCTGAACAATAACTCGATCATTCAAAAGAGCATCATTTTCTATCACTGCTTCATTTTTTACAATAACCTTTCCAAGCAACATGACTCTATTTTTTACAATAGCATCATCACGAACCCTTGCATCCTCACAGACCACTGCATCATCATATATAAAGCAGTTTCCTTCATGAGATAAATTTTCTTCTTTTTCCACGAACCCACCGAGCTAACCAACCTTAACAGTCTCAAAGTTGCGAAGAGAACGAATACGGTAAACTTTAACCTTTACTCCATTATTCTTCATTATTATTTTTTCTTCTGTGGTAATTTCAAATTTTCGATTCATAATTTTGATGCTGAGATATATTGCACGAATAAAATCCTCTTACTCTTTCTATCAAATCTAACAAATTATTGATTTCAAACTATAGATAGCAGACTCTCTACTACTGCCATCTGGAATTGAAACTTCTAAGCTATTTAAGTTTAGACCATCTGTTCAAATCAATAATAGTTCATAATCAAATTATTTTGAGTACCATGTTAATAGCATTCTCCAAAGCTTCCTCATACTTTTTATATACAGGATAGCCTTCTTTTTTAATATCGTTTTCAATCCAATCGCTTTCTTCTGCACTCACATTCAAATCACAGAAAGAAATCGTCCACTTATGACCCACAACTGGTTCTATCCAAACATAAATTCCTTTCGTTTCTCTCAGCCAATTTTGTGCCATACAAAGAGTAGGCGCAGCGTATTCATCTACCTGCAACCAATACTTTTTTCTTTCCTCTTTGTAGAACTCCAATTTATCATTTTTGTAAAAAAGCGTTGAATAATGACTATCAAATCCTTTTTCTTTGAGAAGTTTTGCCGTTTCCAGAGATACATAAGCCTCATTCATAATCTTGTAGTGTTTAATGTTGTTTGTTTGCATTATTGATAGTGCAAAGATACAAAAATATTTCCATGTATGCAAATATACATACTATTATTTGCACTTTTTCTATTGAAGCGTAAATGATTAAATGTGAGTATTATTGTATTCCCTCTATTTTCCGTCTTACCTCGATTACTCGGTAATATGAGAAATATAACAGATAAGGTGAGCAGTAAAAAACTCCCAATGGCAGGGTTGAATGTGCCATTGAGAGTTATGGATTACAACCAATCAGTTGGAATTTGAGCGTAGTCTGTCAGCTTATTAGAATCATAGAAACAATCCTGAAAACCTGTTGGTGCCGTGAACTGCTCCGGATAGTTTTTGCGTTCATAGAGATGCACCTTTTGGCCATCTATCATCGTATAAGGACTCTCACCGGTGAGAGCCTTGCAACTTGCGAAGGTGTAGGCGAAGTCAGTGACTTTTCGGTTGTTGTCAAAGAGAGCGGTCGGAATGGAAGTCAATGACGTGCAACCAACGAAGGTGAAATTGAAGGCAGTGGCTTTCGGATTATTCGCAAACAGGTTCTCGGGAATGGCAATCAGTGCCTTGCAACCATAGAAGGTTTCGGAGAAGGTAGTGACTGCCGAATTATTTGCGAATAAGTTCTCCGGGATAGTAGTCAATGCCGAGCAACCATGGAAGGTGAGGGAGAATTTGGTTACCTCTGGGTTGTTGGCAAACAGCTTCTCGGGAATGGCCGTCAAAGCCGAACAACCCTCGAAGGTCTGTTCAAAGTCAGTGACTTTTGGATTATGAACAAACAATCCTTTGGGGACGGCGATTAGTGCCTTGCATTTCGAGAAGGTTCCACCGAAGTTGGTGACTGCCGGGCAATTCGCAAACAAGTTCTCCGGGATGGAAGTCAATGCTGTGAAGCGAAAGGTACTTTCAAAGTCAGTAACTTTCGGATTGTTGGCAAACAGTTTTTCCGGAATTGACTCTAATGTCGAGCAAATAACAAAGGTTGCATTGAAACTGATCACTTCCGGGTTGTTTGCAAACAGTTTCTCCGGAATGGAAGTTAAAGTTCTGCAACTACTGAAGGTGTCATCAAAGTCGGTGACTTCTGGGCAATTCGCGAATAGCTTCTCCGGAATGGAAGTCAAAGCCTCGCAACCATGGAAGGTGGTGGAAAATGTTGTAACTTCCGAGCATTTGGCAAATAAGTTCTCCGGAATGGCAGCCAATGACGTGCAACCAAAGAAGGTACTGAAGAAGTCAGTGACCTTTCGGTTGTTGGCAAAGAGACCGGCAGGTATGGATTTCAATGACGTACAACAAAAGAAGGCTCCTGAAAAACTAGTGGCATTGGGATGGTTTGCAAAGAGATTGGCAGGAACACTCGTTAACTTGGTACAGCCTAAGAATACATCCGAGAAATCCGTAATACCTTCTTTGAAGGTGATGTAAACCTTGGGGTCTTTGAGTTCCGGCACAGTGATTACTCCACTTTCATTACCGGTAATAAGTTCCTTTCCATCGGCAATGATGGATTTGCAGTACTCGGCCTTGTTAATCAGTTTGACATATGTTCCGGTTTGATAAACAATCGGTTCTTGCGTCATGTTTTGTTTCATGATTTTTCTAAAAAACATATTTAGAGAGGTTTAGGTTGATTACTAAAGAATTGTTTCTTCCTCTTTTGTACTACAAAAATACAAATTCAATCCAATCTTACATATTTACAAACAAGCATTATTATCATATTTAATGATTATTGAAAATATACCAAATAGTAATTATTTAGTATATTTGCTGAAAATTTCTATTTATGGCAAAAGTTGTACATGTTCACTTATTTCATAGCATAGACAATTCAAAACGTAAAGATTGGTATTTTAGCAGCATATCAGCAGTCTATACGACTCTTAAAGCTGAACAAGTCGGAGCTACCAAAAATTATCTCCTTCATGCAGGTCTTTCTGGGAATGGAACTATTTTTACCAAGAAAGCTATTATTAAACAATCTAAGCTCATATCATGTACAAAAAGCAAGAAACAAGTCCCTATCCTCAATGAGGAATAAGGAATTGTCATTAAACACACATTTGTAAAAAGGGAGTAATTACCATCTCCCAAAGTCAAACAAAGTCTTACAAAGAAAAAAGGTTCAGACTTCGATTAGAAATCTGAACCCACATGGAAACTTTACAAACTATTAAATTTAGAAAAATCCATTAGATTATGTGTTGTACCCTTAGTTATGAATTTCATAAAAATCAAGAAATGCTGAAAGTTGCTACCGGTATATGCTGAACAGATTCAACACCCATGAAAACAATTCCATATTCGCCTTTTTCAACACAGGAAGAAGGAATTGTCAACAAATAAGACTGCTTGCCATATTTCTCTGCATGAAACGGTATATAACCTTTGTTCTTTGCATCTTCGTCAATTACACCAGAATCTATCTGAAGCCACTGAATACGTCTTTCTTTCTTAGTGGTTGAAAATTTAACCAGACGATAAAGGCTATGTGGATCATATTCGTTATTTTCAGCCTTAATCAAAATACAAATATCTTGACCATTCTTTTTATAATTGAAAGACGAGGCCTTACCCGAGAATATAATATCCATACCTACTGCTCCTGTCAAAGCACTGGCTGCATCAGCCACATCGCTGACGCTCATAGCCGTCATGGAAGCCTTTACTCCAGACAAGACAGTTTTTGAGCTATTTGCGCTTAGTCCTACTGCAGAACCAAGTCCACCAATGGCACTGGCTGCATCAGCAATCTTACCGATTTTACCGAGCAAACTTGTAGTTTTATTCTTATGAGGTCCGACAATACCTGTTTCTTTAGGTAGCACTGTATAAGTAGAATCGCTTGTCAATATACAATAACTATTAACAAATTCAGGTTCATCCAGGGTTAAAGAATCAGCCTCTAAAGACTGGTTTGAAATCTGATTTTGCTGTACATTCGAAGTGACTGATTCATTGTTTTCTACTATTGCTTTTACTGAGTCAGCATAAGCTGAGATTGAAGTTACTGATAAAAACAGTGCTAATAAAAGTGTTATTTTTTTCATTTGTATGATATATTGATTTTTGATGCTGCAAAGATACAAAATTCCTATAAAATAGAACCAAATTATATTTACATTAATTGTTGTATTCTATATATTTAATACTATCAGCACAAAAAAGCGATATATATTTACAGAACAAATTACAACTTAACATCTATAGACATCTATCGAAGTAAAAGTTTAGGGGAGCAATGTGAATCCATATAAAAACAAGCCCATCCTTTTTTTCGGGGAAAGGGCTTGTCAATCAACCTGTATATAATGATCAACCATCCGTGGATTAACGATTATCAAAAAAGGAGCGACATTGTAGAAAACAAATATCGACTCCTTCTCAAAAATCAACAGTGAGTTACCGCAAAGAAGTAATGGAATACAAAATGCGGTTTAGGAGTTACTCACACCTCCTATGAGCTTTTAAGACTGTCGTTCCCTTTTTTTTCTGCCACGGCTTTTTAGGACACGAGGTCAGCTTTCCTGCGTGCGGTTTCAAGCCAAAATCCTTGATGTTGCAAGCATTAGCAACTGGTACACACTTGGCTCTCGTGCGTAAACAATTCTATAGACACACAATATTGAATCCAAAAAAACTATTTATTTTCAAATTACTCATAAAATTTACTACCATCATCGCACTGTCTTTCATAAAAGGATTTTTCTCTAAAAAAGAACATATTCAAAAACGATCCCCTTTTCTTGCGCTTTTTCTTTTTTAATTCTTTCTTAGGTTTCTCTGACCGCGCAATGGCAATCACGATGATCATAATGATGATTAATTCCATAATCAAGATTTTAAATTGTTCAACAATTCATCTGCGACAAAGTTGAGCAGCACAACAGGGTTAAAGAATTTACCTTTTTCGTTCCCCCATCTACAAGTTATATGTAAATGCGGTCCGGTAGTCCTTTTTCCAGAGTTTCCGCTTATCGCAACCATTTGTCCTGCCTGAACTCTTTGACCACGCCTTACAAGAATCTTAGATAGGTGCAAATACGAGCATACACATATTCCATGATTTACTGTTACGTAATATCCTCCATTCTTAGAAAAGGACACAGCTGTTATCACACCAGGCATCATGGCATATACCGGCTCATATTTAGCTCTCAAATCCAGTCCATTGTGCATTCTCCGTCTTTTCCTATTCATCGGATCCTTCCGTATCCCAAATGGAGAGGTAATCCAAATATCCTTCAATGGGAATGACACATTGGATATACGGCTCTTTATTACATTTGTTGGTATAGAATCCAAGCTCTGCTCTTTTGTCGCTTCCACATCTTCATCACCGTCAGTTGATATAGAATCTTCTGGCAATACATACACCTTCGGATTGTTGGCTACATATCCGACCGTATTAAATGTACCATTAACGCGATTTTGGGCAACACATACATCAAAAACGCTAACGAATATCATAGAAACGAATATCGAGCTTTTACCCAACACAAAGTTACAAATATTTTCTGATACAGCCAAATTTCTTTCCCTCATTTTAGCTACTTACAGATGATTTTGTTTGAAATAAATGTTCGTTTTCTTCATACAGCCACTTAGCAGTTTTGGCTATTTTGGGAATTACTCCGATTACAGCAAAAGACTTAGGGTCTTCCGCATACCATATCTGCTTCAAGAATCGAAGGTAGTTTCCTCCCTTGTATCTGCGCTGAATCATTTTTTGATAGCCGACAACAGAGTCCTCCCATTTTTCAAATCGAAAATAGTCTTTGTGCCGACTATCATATAATCCAAAGAGGTTGTTGTATTCACGACAAACCCGGCTTTTAAAATTTCCTGTTTCCAATACAGCTTGGGCCATTACAAATAGTTTGTTAGACAAGCCGACTTCTGTCATGACTTGTAATAGGTTTTGTATGTTTAGGTGGTGATTTTTCCCTTCATAGAGTTTGTGGATTTGTTTAGGGAGAGTTTTCTTATGTTTGTTTTGTTTTTCCAAGGCAGCCTCTAATTCCTTTATAAAAAATCGTAGTTCTTCTATACTTAAATGTGCATATTTCTCTGTAAGAGAATCGACCTTTAATGAATCTGATTTTTCAGGTTCATTTTTTAAGAAATCAATAGCTCTCGCATCAATTGTTTTGCCATCTTTTTCAATTTCTAAAACCTTCACTTTATAGTTATTTGTTCCTTGCTTGATTGTATTGAATTGCGCAAATGAAGTCTCTGAAAAAAAGAGAAAGAAAAGGGGTAAAAATATTTTCATGCCGTGAAATTACACAATTCAGTCCAACTAGGAACAAATAGGTTCTTGTAAAATTCATAAATCATTGTATTTTAGATATTTTGGTTCTACCAAGCATTGTGTTTAGAACCAAAAATTAAATCTTATATCTAAATATATAGGTTTTACTCCTTCAGGTTCTTCACGTCCGAATTTAAAATTACCTTTGCTACAAAGAATATTAAAATAAACGATTATGTCAGATATTTTATTTCATCGTGAGGACTATCCGTTTGCCATCTTGGAAGAATTTGGTTTAACGGCTCAAATGATTTTGGATTTACCCGAATCAGTTCACCTAAGATTGCAAAGAGGTGCTTTTTCACCTCTGCTTCCCATTAAGATTGAGCAACCAAATGGATATACAAGATGCTATGCAAAATTCTGTCTGATTGAAACAGATGAAGGAGTAAATTTGTTGTTCTCTCCCAAATTAGAGCAATTAGATTTGAATCAATTTTCGGAGGAAGAAAAACAATTGCTTCTTTCAGGTAAAGCCATTGTTGCGGATATTATGGAGAGCAATGAAAATGATGCTGCATCTTCTCAACGTATCAAAGTCTTCGTCCAAATAGACCCTGATACGAATAATGTAGTATATACCCCTTCCCAAATCATAGGCCGTAATCTCAGTTCTATTGGTCAGGAATTTAATCTTTCTGAAGAAGTTCTGGAATCATTTTGGAAAGGAAAAACAGCCACTATAGAAAGTGATATTTTCGATGAAGACCAACCTGTTGAATTGACTATTGGCATTGATTTGTTTTCAAAAACCGGTGTGATGGTTGTTTATGGCAATGCTGAAGATTGGGACAGAGCCGTTCGGCTTCAGATTCCCGATTACTCTTTTGGCAATGACGGCTGTTGGGTAAAAAGGAGCGGTCTGTTGTCTTATGTTGAAGAGAGCGATTTTACTGAAGAAATAGAAGAAGCTCTGGAGCGTATGTCACAGGAAAATCAAGAAGGAAACTTCATGGAACAATCCGAACAAATTGAACAATCAATGGATTTTCCATCATCTACAAGACAACAAAATCGATAATTCACAAATAAAATAAGAAGTATGAAAAATTATCCCGATTACGAAACACTATGTGAGGAATATCAAGCTGGCAATATTTCAGCCGTTGATTTTGTGACTCAGCAGTCAGACGAAATGAGTGAAGAATATTACGATTTTTGCAAGAATGAATCTCTCGACCCTCATTCTGAAACTGCTGCCATTGCCTTTATGGATTACCGTGAGGCTTTATTTGAAGAAAGTATAGGAAACTAAAGAAGTGAAATATGAGCATTCGTTCAGAAGCGATGGCCACCAGATACAGAGGCGAGTTATCGTATCAGTTGCAAGATGTATTGCACAGGAATGGTATGCGTGCCCAAGTTGCTTTGGTTGAAGATAAGTATGTTCTTATCGTTCAAGGACATGACTCCCCTGTTTTGGAATATCCGATTACTGAAAGACAATTTCAGGCACTATCTGATGGTGGCTCAAATTATTCAAATAAGAAAGCCTATAATACGTTCAACAGCATTGTAGGTAAAGATTTCGATGTACCAAGTAGCTTTGTAGCTGCACGCAATGTAAATGGCCTTGTTGCAATGGGTTTACATGGCTATCGCGAAACCTATCCGGGTAACAGCACCTTATCCCCCCCTCGTGCCATACCTCCCGGATATTTAGGAATGCGTCCTTCCATGCAACCCGGATTTCACCTGCGACGTGTAGGCGGTACCGTGATGGTGCCTGAACATTTCGATGGGCGTATTCGTCCCGGTGAGCTTAAAAGCGGTGCTTACGGTTACTATTACAAAGGATCTCAAAAACCTTCAGTACAACGTGATCCTCTGGAAGATCTGCAAGAAATCTTTCCGGAAGTTAAAGCCACTCCAAGACCAACCGAACCGGCAAAGCCCTATAAAGAGCTTATTACTTCTCCTGTCTATTTTTCCAATGAGAAATGGCAAGAAATTTTGTCTTCGCACGGCATCATCATAGATGAATCAAAGAAGAGCATGACGGTTTTGTCAAAAGGGACTACACAGGATTTCGAATACAACTTATCTGAAGAAGATTTCAAGAAGTTGACCGACAATTCTTTGAAGTCAACACCCATAAACGAGCGTTTAGATATTATCAATAGCTATATCGGTAATGACTTCAATGAAAAAGTAACAATGGATATGCTTAACAGCAAGGAAAGCATTTCCATTACAGTTAAACCAATCCCCTCCTCTATTGAAACCCAACAAGCTGAAAGTCTATATACTAATAACGATGCAACTTTAAAGGAAGAAGTAGTAGCAGAAGCTCGTATGGCTCCAACGACAAATCCTGAAGAGGGCTATGTTAACGGACAGAATTTACAAGCTTTAAATGAGAGTAAAGGTTGGTATCGTGAAGGTAAGCATGGCCGTGAAGTTGAAGTTGGAGATATTTGGGTCGAAAAAATAAAGTCTTTGACCAATGAACAGACCGCTTTAACATCCAAGGCAAGTTCTGATGAGCAAAAAGGTAAGCAGAAGGAAAAAGATTCCGAAGTTACCTATAAGATGAGTGCCGTAATCAATGGAACTGTAGTCAGTCACGAAATTTCGAAAAGACAATACGACAAATTCATGGCCGTGGATGACTATCAGCGTCAACGCATGATGTCGAAAGTATTTAGCGAAGTTGATATGAAGACACGTCCGGAAATGCGCGAGAAATTCAATTTGGGAGCTTTCTTGGCTGCCGGTCTTACCGCATTAAGCGAAGCAACCTATTTAGGTGCAGATATAGCCCATAACATATCCCATATCAAGAATCCACATCCACGCCCTGAAATATATCACGAAACCCATAAAAGCGACTTTGTATATTTCAAGCCGGGACTTGAAAGACCGGAAGATTTGGCAAAGAGAGCTTACGATGCAGGAGTAAATGCAACATTGAATAATTTGGATATGAATCGGGGAAGATAGATAATAACCACAAAAAGAATCCGCAATGGAACTGACATTTGATGATTTTATAAAAAGAATTGATATTCAGGACTTACTCATGGATGTAGGCTATGTGTTTAATCGCAAAGACGGCATCCGCTATCCGGCTTATGTTCGACCGGACAGCAGTGGTCATCATGTGAAAGGAGACAAATTTATTGTGTACCCTTCACGTCAAACCTGTTTCCAACCTCCTGAAAAAAAAGTGTACAACGTAATCTCATTCATTACTGAGCACCCCCATCTTTTTAAAGATTATCAAGCAGGTATGGATCCTTATCGTTTGGTTAATCTTGTCTGTAACAGATTGTTGAATAACCCTATTGACCGAACGGTTCATCCTATTATTAAATCATCCCCACAAGTAAAGGATTTCAATATAAGGGATTATGAATTATTACATTTTCAAAAATACAACTTTGACAATATCAAACAGTTTTATCCGTATTTCGTAAATCGTGGTATTAACACCAATACACAGAAAGCGTTCGGACAGCATTTTTTATTAGCAACCCTGCGAAAAGAAAATGGAACTTACTTCAAGAATCTTTCTTTCCCACTCCGAATACCGGGAAAAACTGATGCTAAATCAACTGATTTGAAAGACATCGTGGGTTTTGAAGAACGAGGACGCGCACGTCTGGATGGTAGTAGTGGTTATAAAGGTAAAGCAAGAGGAAGCAATTCAAGTGAAGGTTTATGGATTGCCAGCCCTAACAATACCGAACTTAAATCAGCAGAAAAAGTGCTATGGTTTGAGAGTGCCTATGATGCTATGGCATACTATCAGCTTAATGCACAACATGACAGTAGTCTGAATAAGGCCGTATTTGTTTCCACCGGTGGAAATCCGACTGTTATGCAATTCAGGGGTGTAATAAATGAAGCTTCGAAAGCTACACACCATCTTTGTTTTGACAATGATTTGGCAGGAAATCAGTTTGTTGAGAATTTCAAAAATGAATTGTTCTATGTCAAATCTAAAAGTACAGAATCAGGTCCTCAACTTCTTGACTACATCAAATCGCTATCAAAACCTGACAATAATTTGTCCGGAGATACAGATTTGTTGCCAGAAAATTTGCGAAGAGCATACGGATCATACGAAGCTGCAGAAGAGGAATGGCATTCTATGAAGCAATGCGGTTCTATACATCCTGATGATTTAAAATATCAGGCAGATAAGGCGTTGGCTTACTATGATGAATATAAGAATAAATTAAATACAGCTATTTCGACATTTACGGAAAAGGTTTCGTTTGTTCGGGAAATTCCGGAAGCAGGTTCTAAGGATTGGAATGATCTGCTCTTGAAAGAAAGCAACAAAGCAGACAATACCCAGGAAGAGAGCAAGTCTGAATATTCGGGAATTGACATAGACAATGATGGGAATCTATCTGCTGATGAATGTGATGAACGGAAAAAAATTACGAATTTCAAAAGGTAATGAACAAGAAAATACAACCTATCCGATTACATCCTCATTGGAAACAATTTATCGCCACTGAAGGATTGATAATTCCGATTCCAATTGCTTTAATATTTATTGCTGGCTATGATGGATTTCCCATTCCCCAATTCATTCCTTTTATATTGGTATTGAGTTGCATTTTCATTATCGGCATGATATATAAATATTTCTATATCATCAAAATGGTATATGTCATCACTGAAGAACAAATACAATCAGAACATGGACTGTTTTCTGTACAAAGGAATTATGTTGAATTATACCGAGTTATTGATTATCGCGAAGATCAGTCGTTCATACAGATGGTATTTGGCATAAAGACCATAACCATTTACAGTGGAGACCGTTCAAATCCCCAACTGAAGCTAATTGGTATAAAGAATGATATGGATTTAATCAGTATTATCCGTCAAAGAGTCGAATACAATAAAAAACGGCGTAATATATATGAGTTCACGAATAACCAATAAAAATAAGGGAATGGAGGATTATCCTTCATCCCTTTTTCAGAATAGACAGAATAAGCGTCAATGGCTGATTGTTTCACTATTGGCACTTATTCTCTTGTTCGTCATGACTACCAGAGCAAATGCTCAATCTTTTTATGGGTTCTATGGAGTAGTTTCTAATGTAGGTGAACAAACCCTTTTAGCTAAAGGTAATCAACAGATTAACGAAACAGTCAGAAGCGAAATTAAGCATCAAACCAAGACAGGTGTCATACAGAATGCAATGGCTGCGGAATTTTCGAAAATGAGAAAGTGGGAACAACAATACAATAAGTATTTAAAAACCGCTACGAATTTCGCCTCTTCCCTCAAAGCTGCCACTCACATCTATGACAGTGGAATGAGAATACTACTGACATTAAGCAAACTGCGCAAAGCAGCATCTAACAATCCACAAGGGATTGTTGCTACGCTAAGCATGAATAACCTTTACATGGAAACCCTATTGGAATTTGTCAGCGTAGGTAATTTGCTGAAAAACGCAATTGCTAAAGGTGGTAAGACAAATATGCTAACAGGTGCCGAACGTTCAAAATCTCTATGGGAACTGGAAGACCGTTTGTCATCACTATCTGCACGTCTTTACCAATTGTACCTAAGCATTCGTCATTATACGATGGCTGATGTCTGGTATAGAGCCACAGCAGGAATGGTAGACAGGAGAAAAGGAGAATTAGCTGAACAAAGTCTTTCACATTGGAAAAGATGCGCTAAAGAAGTTGCCATATATGCCAAATAAGATGAAACGATACTTTTATATATTATTACTGATGCTATCCTTTTGTCTTGCCAGTCAAAAATCATACGCTCAGATAGACCCGGTTTTAACCGGAATGATCATTCGTTTTACCAATACATCAACAAAGCAGTATTCCAAACAGATGGCAGCAATGTCAGCTCAAACCGAGGGACATGTATGGCTACAAAGCGAAGTTGAATCCGTAAATAATTGCTTGAAAGAATTTGATGATTATCTTAATGATTTTAGAAATATCATAGCCTACGCAGCCCAAGCATACGGCTTTTATTATGAGATTCATACGCTATGTGATAACATGGGAGACTTGACACGTCAAATAGGAGATACACCGGTTAATGCCATTGCAGTAGCTTTACACAATAAACGCAACGACATCTATGTCGATTTGGGTAACACCTGTGTTGGTGTTGTGAAGATTATTAAAGATTGCATTACACAAAAAATGAATGAAGAGGACAGACTTAAACTGGTTCTTAGCATTCGTCCGAAACTAAAGCAAGTCAATAACAAATTGTTCTTACTTATCAAACTTGTCAAATACACCAATATGGGGCTTGTTTGGAATGAGATAGTTCAAGGAACAAAACCGCATAACAGAGACAAGGCACAAATCGCAAAAGATTGTTTAAAGTCTTGGAATCTCAATGCAAAGAGTGTGAAATCAAAAAAATAACAAAAATATGGCGTGGTTATCATTATTAACTAGAGTTGTTCCCCAATTATTAAAATTAGGAGCAAAAGCTACATCCCAAATTACGAGTGTTGTAGCAGCAACTACAGCAAAGGCTATTCAAGGCGGTAAAGTGGGTGCTGAATTTGTCATAAAGAACCCAAAAACCTCCGCTGTGGCAGCAGTTGCGAGCTATGCCGGGTGGAAAAATATCGGCACTGATGATTCTATAGGAACAAGTGTTGGCAAGACCTTCCGGGACGCAACGGATGGTGCCGGAGGTTTTGCCCATGATGTCGTGAATGGCTACACTGGTGAAAATACGGTAGAACAAGTTAAGGAAACTACGCAATCCGTAGTGAATGGAGTTGCAGATTCAACCAATGCCACCAAAGATTTTTTAGGTGGAATCGGTAATATGATGTCTGGTCTTGTCAATATGATAGGAAGTGGAGTTGGTGCTATTTCAAATATGTTCAATAATGTTGGCCTTGGTAAAATATCAGGTTTAGGCATTTTTGGTTTGATTGCAGCCAGTTACATGATGTTTAGCCGAAGCGGAATCCTCGGAAAAATAGGAGGAGCGTTGATGGCTATGTTTATTCTCAACAGTACGTCAGAAGCTAAGCAAAAAGAACAAGCAACGGCTCAAACCATGCAACAAGGAAATACCCAAGAAAATCAACAACAAACAGCTATGCGCAGATAAGATTTAAAAGATTATGAAAAAAGTAATTACCCTTTTGTTAGTTCTAAGCCCGACTTTGGCTTTTGCCGATGGCATTACCAATGGAATAGGTATAGCAGGAGATTCTATTTATAAGTACACCCCTGCTGTTCAATCATTAGGATATGTTATAGCTTGTATTATCGGCATTGTTGGAGCATTCTCCATCTATTATGCCATACAAAATAACGACCCTCATACCAGGAAAAAGATTCTTACCTATGCCGGTTCCTGTTTTACTATGGTAGCTATGTCAATAAGTCTTCCTCAGTTCTTCGCGTACAAAGAATCAGGACTGATAGCCGGTAATCAAGGAACTGGGGGGACTGGAGGAACCGGCAGCCAAGTCGGTGGAGACAATTATGATGATATTATTACAGATATTCCACCGATGAATCATCCAAGTTGGAAACCCGATCCTCAATTCCCAACAAAACCCGGAGATGTTATTATTATAAATCCCGGTGGTGATTTGCAACTACCGCCTGATTTTGAATTTAGACC
>OHAI01002182.1_pt1 | contig 14542 bp, 10 predicted proteins | sample 1577091 | NCBI WGS metagenome assembly OHAI01 (sample SAMEA3541548, study PRJEB24748) | human gut metagenome | biome: human gut; feature: human-associated habitat; material: faeces | place: China | collected 2012
GCCGGTAAGCCCATCGTAGGGCACGGTACCCCAGACAGCACGGCAACGCTCCAGAATCCACATGCCGCAGATGTTCTTCAGCAGCCGCACGGTACCGCATACACCACCCTCGTTTGTGAAGTTAAGCTCACGTGCGGCGTCTGTCATGACCGGAGCTGCGGTCTCTATTCCCATGAGCGACCATGTGCCGCTGCTGAGATAGGCAAAGTCACTGCCCGATGCCGGCACCGCGGCGACGGCAGAAGCCGTGTCGTGACCAGCCACGGCGATTACCGGAACGGGTCCGAGTCCTGTCTGCCTTTGCACCTCCGGCGTCAGTGTTCCCACCTTCTGTCCTGGAAAGACAAAACGTCCGAAACACTCCTCCGTCAGTTCCACCGCCTCAAGCAACTGTCTGTCGAAGCGCCGTGTGGATGCGTCGAGGAGCTGGGAGGTCGACGCGATGGTGTATTCGGTCACCATCTCACCCGTGAGCATGTAGGTTATGGCGTCAGGCATGAACAGCAGTCTGTGTGCGGCGGCAAGCGCGCTGTCTGACGAAAGGCGCATGGCGTGCAGCTGGAAAAGTGTGTTGAAGTCCATCACCTGTATGCCTGTGCGGCGGTACACCTCGTCGCGCGGCACCACAGAGAAGAACCTCTCAGCCGCTCCCGAAGTGAAAGGGTCGCGGTAGGCACGCGGCAGGCGCAGGAAAGCTCCGTCTCCGCCTACGCACACAAAGTCCACTCCCCACGTGTCGACACCTATCGAACATATCTCACAGCCGTCGCGTCCGGCAGCCTTTCCCAGACCCTCCAGCACGTTGCGGAACAGCTCGTAGATGTCCCAATAGAACCTCCCGCCGCTGCATATGAGATGATTTGGAAAGCGGCTTATCTCCTCAAACTCCGGTCCCGACGGTCCGAACCACCCTAAGACGGTGCGTCCGCTCGTCGCTCCAAGGTCTGCCGCAAAGAAGCATTGTCTTTTATCGCTCATCCGGTTATATTGCTTAGATTCATAAATTGTACTGGCAAATATAGCAATAAAGGCAATAAAAGAGTGTATGATTTTTGATGTAAATCATTCATTATCTGACACTGACCCGCCTGAGAAGCCGTGGCAGGGCGCAAAGACAGACGCTCACACAGCCCCGCATGTGACGAAAAAGCCCAGCTTGTAGGCATCATAAATCCTCAGGTGAGCCTTCTTGCCGGTGAGCAGCCTGCGCTCAGCCTGCCCGAACACGTTGTGCCACGCCTTCACCGCCCACAACATGTGGCGGCGGCTCAACGTCTCTGTTATGTCAATCATGCGCGAGTAGCCCTTCATCTCGCTGTAGAATTCGCGCAGCGTAAGCATGTCCTTCTCAGTCTTCTCCACAAACCGGGTGTTGCTCTCAAAGTCGTCCATCACCAGGGGGTTGTCTATGTGGCACACCGTCACGCCGTTCTCCTCCAGCCGGCGTCCGAACATCACGTCCTCATACCGCCTCATGCGCTCGTCGAAAGGGCAGCTCTCCATCACGCTCCGCTCAGCCATGAAGTTCACCGAGCGGAACGACTGATAAGGGTGTCTGCGCCTTTCAGCGGCGGTGTGCCTTTCCTGTGCCCTCCGCTCGTAGGCGCATCTGAGGCTGCGGCGCGCGTCTGCCGCCTTGCCGCCCGTGCGCATACCTCCGCTCACCACGCCCGCCTCGGGAGCCTCCAGATAGCGGTGTATGAACCAGTCGTCGGGCACCGACATGTCGCAATCGACGAAAAGGAGCCATCTGTACCTGCTTATGCCTGTAAGAAAGTTGCGTGTGGCTGCCGCTCCCGAGTTGGTGTCGCGCACCACATATCTGCATCCCTCCATCCTGCCTATGGCTTTGTTTCTTGCCACGGCGTCCCTGTCGGCGGACCCGTCGTCGGCGGCTATTATCTCGTAGCGCAGTCCTTCCACGTCGTCGCACAGTTCCTTCAGCCGCGCCACCATACCGACGCACACGCGGTTGTATACCGGAAGCAATATTGAAATCTCCTTACGCTGTTGCATAATAATAGAAATAACATATTTGCCGTTAATAAAATGCATACTTTCCACATCGCCGCAGTCTCGTATCATCGTCTGTGCGAATAGCCACAGCCAATGGAGTAACGACAGTATGGAAGTCTCCGTGCAAATATATCAATAAAAAACGAGATTACCGCATTGTCGTGACAACAATGATGACCAAGGCATTACGTCATATGTTTTCCATGCTCCGCCATCATTCTGTTATCTCCACGCGGTTTCCCTCAGGGTCGGTGACGGCACTCTCATAGCATCCGTCTCCGGTCGTCCTCGGTTCGCCAAGAACGGTGTATCCGTCCTTTCTCAGCGTCTCCGTGAGCGTGTCCACATTCTCTTTGCTTCCTACTGATATGGCAAAATGGGCGAGTCCTATCATGTCCGCGCCTTTGTGCCTGTCTGCCATGGATGGAATGTTCATCAGTTCTATTCTTGCTCCGCCCTCTTCGGCAGACAGGAAGTAGGACGAGAAGTTCTTGCGCGGGTTATGGTATTTTTCCCCTGATACGAAGCCGAAGTACTTTGTGTAGAATTCTCTGAGCGATTCAATGTCGTCCGCCCATATTGCCAGATGGTCTATCTTCATAAGTCTGTGTCTTGTTTATTTCTTCAAAATTAATATAAAGTGGCGGTTTTCTCTTATGGGAGACTGTTTTTTTAACATTATTCTACCGTAACCGGAGGTCATATATTGACTGTATCTCATACCGTTGTCAGGCAAATGGTTTTCCCGCTTTCGTCAAGTATGCGGAGGATTGCGTACGGATAAAGAGGAGAACGGGAATAAACGGGAGTATGGAAAAAGTATGGACGGCTGACAGTCAGACTGAATCCGTCATCAGAGTTATGATGTATGATTATCGTTAAATGGGGTTACGGACATATGGAAGTGGGCAGTCAATATTATAAAGTTTATCCGGTTTATGTGTCCATTCATTGGTATAAACGTCGCGGGATATGGTTTTTTCTTTGTACCTTTGCATAATCCGGGCTGCGGCTCGGCAATGTCAAGTCTGGTAAAACTCCGTTTTCCCGCCTTGCCGCTGCGCTCGCCTTGCACCGGCTTTGCATAAGCCGGGCGGTGGCTCGTCAGCATCGGTGCCGCCGGAACCGTATCTTTATTATTAACTTACACCGTCAGGACGATGCGCACCCTTCCGTCCTGCAATCAGAGAAATGACATTTATCGTTTATGACACGTTTTTTCATAATACTCATCATGTCTGTCATGTCAGCCGCAGTATGCGCGCAGAGCACCGCACCGGCAGTGAAAGGCAGTGTGGTGGACGCCTCGACGGGCAAGCCGGTGGAATATGCCGGCGTTACACTTACCGACACTGACAACAACACCATCGCCTCGGCTGAGGTGGAGGACGGACGCCTCGAGATTCACACCGCGCGCGAAGGGCGGTTCACCGTCACCATAATGCTCCTCGGCTACCGCACATACCGTAGCGACACGCTGGACATAAGGAGGGGCAGGACGGCTGACCTTGGTACCATACTCATGGAGATGGAAGAGAGCAGTCTGGAGGAAGTGGTGGTCACGCGCGACCGTAGTAAGGTGGTGTACAGGCTCGACAGGCGCAGGATAGACGCCTCGTCGGTGCTCTCGGCGTCGGGTGGCACCGCAGCGGATGTGCTCAAGTCAACACCCTCGGTGCGTGTTGACGCCGACGGCAACGTGTCGTTCCGGGGAAGCACGGGCTTTCTCGTCTACGTGAACGGCAAGCCGTCGATGCTCGAGGGAACGCAGGCTCTGGAGCAGATAGCCGCTGCCGACATCGACGCCATTGAGATAATGACAACGCCCTCGGCACGATATAAGACCGAGGGTGACGTGGGAATAATCAACATAACCACACGACGCCACGCTGACAACGGCGTAAGCGGGGCGGCGCACCTGTCGGTAAGCACCATAGGCACGTGGAACACCGACGCCACCATAGGCTGGCGCGGAGGGGCAAGCAGGTGGTATGTGGGCATGGCGGCGTCTGACATAAGGGGCAAGAGCGACTTCAGGCAGAAAAAGACAACCGTCGTCGACGACTTCACCACCACCTCCGACGCTGACGGAACGCGCCACAGCGACAAGATATCATACATCGGACGAGCCGGATGGGAGTATGACTCCGGAGCCCACCATCTGCAGGCGGAGCTGCAGGGCGGCATGACCGACAACAGGAGGGGCGGTGACATGAGCTATTACGAGCACCGCGTCAAGGGTGACGAGGTGATGAACGACGGACTGTATGACAGTCATGACCGCTACTCAAACGAGAAAAGGCTCGCGCAGCTCTCGGCAGACTATGTGCTTAACCTCAACGGGCGGGGCGACCGCATATCCGTAAGCGGACGGCTGAGGCACGACTGGTATGCGCTGGAATATACCGAAAGCAACATGTTCGACGGTTCAGGAGTGAGGTATGAGGGCACACGCGGATATGAGAAAGAGCACCACTGGGACTTCGACGGGGTGGCGTCACTGCTCGTGAACTACCGTCCCTCGGGACGCATAGAGGCGGGTTATCAGTACACATCATACAGCGAACACGGCGAATACAACATAAAATACTGGGACAGGAAGATGAAAGACTTCGTGTGGCAGGACAACCTCCACGCGCCGTTCTTTTACCGCAGGCAGATTCATTCGCTCTATGCCATGCTCACAGACAGAATGGGAAAGGTGGAGTTCGACGCCGGAATGCGTGCCGACCATACCATCGACGAACTGACAATATCAGTAGCCGGGGCTGACAGATACATCAGACGGCTGGAGCTGTTCCCGTCGGCTCACGTGTCCTACGATGCCGGGCGGGGCAGCGTCCTCACCCTCGGCTACTCCTACAGGACAAACCGTCCGGGCATATGGCAGCTCGAACCGTACATCACCTATGAGGATTACTACACCAAACAGATAGGCAACCCGGACATCAGACCGGAATATATACACACCGTGGAAGTGGGCTACCGCAAGTCGTTCGCACAGGAGAACAGTGTGTCGCTCACCGTCTTCTGCCGCTCGAGGCGCGGGGGGATGGACAAGGTGAGGGTGCCATACGAGCCGGGAGTGACGCTCGACTCGCTCATAAACGCCGGCAACGACATCACATTCGGACTCGAGCTCAACTCTCACCTGCGCCTGCTGCGCTGCTGGGACATGACGCTCAACGGCAGCCTGTTCCGCTATGAGTTCACAAGCCGCTACGAGGGATGCGCCGACGCAGCCAACACAAGCTACTCGCTCTCGATGATGAACAACTTCAGTCTGGGACGGTCCACGCGCATGCAGTTCGATGCCAACTTCGTGGGACCCACGGTTCTCACACAGGGACGGGAGAAAGCTTACTGCTACTTCGACCTTGCCGTGCGCCGCCAGCTCATGCGCGACCGCCTGGCAGTGTCGCTCGTGGCGCACGACGTGTTCCGCACCGCACGCTACGACAACCGCCGCTCCACCGCCACACTCATGTCCTCAACCTACGTCCGTCCCAAGTATCCCAACATAATGCTGTCCGTCAGCTATTTCTTCAACGCCTCGGGAGGCAAGACGCAGGGCGGAAAGGTGTCGTCGGGAGCAATGTTCGAGGGTAAGGATTTCTGACAGTGGCACATCCGTGGGGCTGCATCCTTACGGTGTCATACGCTGTTACGGTGAGGATGAGAGGCGCGGGAGGTCAAAGATGTGGTGTATGTCGCGCAAAGAAAACACCAATTATAGCCATCATTTCCTATTTTTTATATACCGCCACATCCTAAAGTAGAGACGCAAAATCTTGCGTCTCCCGAGCAAATATCGCAAATATTTAGGCATGCCTTCAACACTGTCAATATCGCAAACTTCCTTGTGAGACGCAAGATTTTGCGTCTCTACTTTGGTTAGCCGGTGAATATAATCGTGTCGTTCCCCGTTTATAATAACAATGGCGCGAGCCAGTAGAGACGCAAAATCTTGCGTCTCCCGTGCAAAGTACGCAAATACTGAATGCATATTCCAACACTGTCAATATCGCAAGGCTGCTTGTGAGACGCAAGATTTTGCGTCTCTACTGGGCTGACGCCATCATTATAAAATAATACTCACAGTTCACATTGCCCCTCACTTCCCCATTCTTATCCGTGAAAAACGGTTCCACGCCACAAATGACGCCATCCCCCGGCACACCGGAACCGTTCCTTCCGCGCCTCACACATCCCACTGCAAACCGTATATTTATGCCATCTGGAAAGTAAAAAAACGCGACAGATAAAAATCGCGGAATAGGAATGGCACTGCTGCGGAAAAGGCTTTATCGCACCATACACCATCAGTCATATCGCAAAAAAAACGGCTTTTCCACCACCGTCCAGCGTCTGTCATACTGCGGGAAAGCCTCTTCCGCCGCGCGAAAAACACTCCGCCGCATCGCGGAACAGCACCTTCCGTCATGCGGAAAAGCCCCTTTCGCAGTCCCGAACAGTACGTTCCGCATCGCAGAACGCGCTTTCCAACGCATCTGTTTTGTGTATATCGTTTATTATCAACAGTTTAATAAAACCGCTCCAAAACTCACGTATTTGCCCCCGAATCCGTGTCCGGCTGCAAATAACTCACTCTCGCGGACTTCACACCATACCATTTTGCATAATAATACACACATTTCCGCATATTTATTCATTCCCGCCTGCCTCCCCTTGACGGCTATTTGCGCTGTGGCACCCGTCCCATACCGCTCACGGCTCAGCGTCTGCCGTCAGCCGGAGCATTGTCCGAGTCGGTCTCCCTTACTATTTACGGCGGTCTGCGTTTCGTCTCGTTGAAGCAGAACAGATATTTATTATTTATTCGGATTTATGTCTGATGGTCTGCATTATAGCCTGCGTCACATTCCGAGCATAGCGGCAATCCATCGGCATGAAGGCTTGTCACAGTGTTTTCTCACCCATCTGTGCACCGCCAGCGGCACGTATAAGCCGGAGAAGAAAGCAAGGACGGTGGTGACATGCCACGTTATGCCGGGCACAAGCGACATGAGAATCTGCTGTGACGCCACCTGAGGAAACCACGAGAGTAGGTATATCGTGTACGACGCACCGTCAAGATGGTCGAGAAAACGCAGCCTTCCTGCAACGTAGAGATGTGCCAGAGCGACGCTCATCAGTATGCCGTTGAACGATGTCAGAAGATAGCGTATGCCCGTATCCGGTGCATACATAAGGGCGACGGATACGGTGAATGTCACTGCTGCGGTTGTAGCTGAGTGTCTGCCCACCACTGTTTCAAGCATATGTTTGCGGAACATGTAGCCCGCCGCGAAGAACACCGCGTTGTAAAGTGCGCTGTCCAGTCCGAGTAAACCTGTGCCGGGATTCACTATGCTTACCGTTATAAGACATAAGATGAGGAGTGAATCGTTTATATTCACCTTCGTTTTCGCCGCAAGAAGAGTGAAGCTGAATATGAGAAAAAGCGGGGGCAGGAACCAGAAATATCCTATGACGTTGGTATGGGGATAAAGCAGCATGCCGAGATAGCTCCATACCGACATGTCGACAGGGCGCAGCGCGATTGCCGACATCATGGTCTTTGGAATGAATGCGACACTCGATATTATGACATAAGGCACGAGCAGGCGTCTCACTTTCCCTGTGATAAAGCCGTTCTTCCCGAACACCGGCATGTCGGACAGCTGTATGTCCTTGCGTGTGTTGCTGTATTTGAGCAGATAGCCCGATATGAAGAAGAACAGCGGCATGTGGAACGAGTATATCCATTGGCGTACGGCAGGCATATGTCCGGACTGTTGGAGCTGGTAGGTGGAGTGTCCTGCCACCACGAGTATGATGCCGAACGCCTGCATGAAGGACATGAGCCTGTTCCTGCTGTCCATGTTTCTGCGGTCTTCAGTTCACTATCGCAATCTTGCACACGGTGCCTTTCTTGCCGTCTGAGGTGGCTGTCTGCACCATGTACACGCCGCTCGCCACGCGCCGTCCGCTCTTGTCGCATCCGTCCCACGTGAAGAGTCCTCCGTTGCTCCTGCCCTCGGCTACGAGCGTTCCGTTGACGGTCACTATCTTGACGTCGGCGTCGAGCGTCAGTCCTGTGACGGTGATGAGTCCGGTGTAGTCAGGTCTTACAGGATTGGGATAGGCATATACGTTGTCCTTGTCCATCTTGTCGGATGCCTGCGAGGCGTCGCTCATATATGAGCACAGTCCCTTGTCGGTGCCGAAAAACCCCTCCCCGCTTGTTCCGTCGACCGCTATCGACTCGATGGTGTTTGAAAGCAGCGGACTGTTGTCGGTGGTGAAGTGCTGCAGCTGGGTCATGTTGTCGGCGCTGATGAGGAACACCCCGCTGCCGTCCGTGCCGAACCACTTGCGTCCCCCTCCGTCTATGGCTATCGCGCTGATGCTTATGCCGTCGAGAAGATAGTCGGCATAGTTGGTCCCGTCGTTGCGCGGCACCTTCACCTGGGTGAATGTCTCGCTGCCGTCGGCTATGTCTGCCGCCGTGAGCATGAGCGGTCCGGCAGCCGTCCCGAGCCATATGTTGCCCTCGATGTCCTCCTCCAGGCATCTCACTCCCTGTGCGGTGAGAGCCGTTCCGTCCTGATTGACGAAGCGTGTGTACATCTTCATCCCGTCGGTGGACGGCTGGTAGCATATCAGGGCGGGCTTGCGCCAGTCGCTGCTGCCGAACCACATCAGTCCGCGACTGTCGAACATGAGTCCCACCATGTCTGCCATGGAATATCCTTCACCGGTGATGAAGTCGCTCTTGTGGTGTGATGTCCATTCGCCTCCGGCATATTCGAACAGTGATGCGGACGGAGCCACGCTGTTGAGACACCACAGTCTGCCCTCAGTGTCGAACCTGACGGAGGACACGAGAGTGTAGTTCTTCTTGTCGGTACTGGCAACGGTGGCTGCTCCCTGCAACGGACTGTTGTCCATGTTGAACGCTTTCACGAGTTCCCTGTTTCTGAACTCGTACATGCCAGCCTGCGTTCCCAAGAACACATGAGCCGGATCCTTGGGGTCGACATCAACGCTCATCGCACCCTTATATTTGTATCCGAGCGTCGCGGCGAAGTCGTCGGGATAGACGTTCCATCCCTCCTGTCTGTCGTACACCTGAAGGCAGGCGTCGCGCTCGGGGTTGCCGCGTCCGCCGCAGGTATAGAGCTGTCCGTTGATGAAGCGCATGAAACCGAAGAAGTTGTACTCCGGTCCGTCGGGAGCGACGCCCGCGAGAGTGGTCTGCACGCTGCCGTCACCTCCTATCACGCCCTTCGCCAGCTTGCCGTCGCTGCCTGCGATCCAGTATGAATCGTCCGCCGGAGAGTATTCTATGCCTCCCCATGAGAACGCGACGTCCTGTCTGCGGTCGGTGGCGGATATGATATAGGTGTGGCTTCCGCCATAGCAGAGCATCTTGCCGCCGCTCACTTTCACCCTGCGGAACCACGGAGTGTAGAACACTCTGTACTTGTCCGCCGTCCTGTCCATCACGCATGCCTCGCCGCTGTTCAGTCCGATGAGCTCTCCATCGAATACGAACAAGCTGCCGAACGTCTTCCGGCTGTATCTTGTCCACTTCGACCTGTCAGCCAGATTGTCGTCAGCCGTCGCGCGGTACATGCCGTCCGCCGTGGCGGCGAAGATGCGGTTGCCGTCAGGTGCGGTGGCGTAGACGTTCACTCCGAGGTTGTATGTGTCGCTTATCGCGGCGTTGCGCACGTCTATCCTCACTATTCCGAATCCGGTGGAGAGGTAGGCGTCGGAGCCGTTTATGGCGATGCTGTTTATTGTCTTGTCACCGGTGAGAGACTTGTTGTAGTATTCCGACATGTTGGTCACCTTGCCGTCGGGTGTCACGAGATCTATGTTGTAGTTCTCATACACCACGACGAGCCGTCCGGCTCTGGCGCACCATGCTATGTCACTGATGCCGCAGTCGCTCAGCGCGTTCACCTTGTCGTAGGTCTGTATGCTCTGGTCGGAAGGGTTGTACGAATAAAGCCCGCCCGAGGCAAGCACGAAGACCACGCTCCCGGTGTCCTCTATCCTTGTTATGTCCGAGTATGCCGGGTAGGCGTTCCATGAGCCTACAGGAGCTCCGCAGATGTCTGTCACAAAGAGCGAAAGCATCAGTGTGACGATGGAAAACAGTTTCTTCATATTCGTGTAAGTGCGTGTGTGATGGGTGTAAGTATGCCTGCGCGGCATGATATGTGCAGCCTTCCTCCGTGAATGCCGCGTTATCTTTCCTTTGAAAGCAGATACTCAGCCAGCCGTGCCACGGCTCGCGCGCGGTGGGAGATGCTGTTCTTTATGTCGCTGCCGAGCTCGGCGAACGACCGCTCATAACCTTCCGGCACGAATATGGGGTCGTAGCCGAAGCCGGAAGAGCCTTTCCTCTCTTGAGATATGGTGCCTTCTATCCTGCCCTCGAAGGTGTGCTGCACGGGCAGTCCGTCCTTCCGCTCTATCAGGGCTATGACGGTGCGGAAGCGCGCGCGGCGGTCCTGCATGCCTTCCATCTCATGGAGCAGCTTGCTCATGTTGGCTTCAGAGTCGTGACCCTTGCCTCCAGCGTATCTCGCGCTGTACACTCCGGGCGCTCCGTCAAGAGCGTCCACCTCCAGACCTGTGTCGTCAGCGAAGCACGGTGTGCCGTATCTGTCGTACACGTAGCGCGCCTTCATCACGGCGTTGCCCTCAAGCGTGGGCGCCGTTTCGGGTATGTCGTCATGGCATCCTATGTCGGCGAGCGACAGCACTTCGATGCCTGCGCCGAGAATCTGCCTTATCTCTTCGAGCTTATGACTGTTGTTTGTCGCGAATACTATCTTCATCTTTCTTTACTTTTACTTTTATCTGGTCGAATCCCTCGCCGTACACTCCTATGACGGAGCTTTGGCTGACGAACGCGTTGGGGTCTATCATCTTTATGAGGCGGAATATCGTGACGCTCTCGCTCTTCCTCGCGAGCAGGCATATCACCTTCATGTCGCGTCCGGTGTACCATCCGTGTCCGTCGAGAATGGTGAGGCTGTGGTCTGTCTTGCGGGTTATCGCCTCGGCTATCTCCTTATGGTGCATGGAGAAAATCATGAACTGCACCGACTGCCGCTGCCAGTTCATCACGTAGTCGAGCATGAAACACTCGATGAACATGGTGCACAGACCGAACACCACCTTCTTGCATCTCACGTCGACGTCGCCGAACGAGTCGATGAAAAGACAACTTCCGATGATGCAGAGGTCTACAAGTATGAGCACCTTTCCTAACGAAATGTTGTGGTATTTGTTCACCGTCGCCGCCACGATGTCGGTTCCTCCGGTGCTGCCGTTGTTGAGAAAGACTATCGCAAGAGCCGTTCCGGTGAGCATACATCCTATGACGAGCGACATGAAGTCGTTGCCGTCGCCAAGCAGTTTGTAGAATGTGCCGTCGGGGCGGACCACCACCTCCTGCGCCATCTCAAGCAGAAAGGTGAGTGCGAAGGTGGCGTAGATGGTCTTCATGAGGAACCGCCAGCCCAGAATCCTGAGTGTACCTAAGATGAGCGCGGCGTTTATGAGGAAGAAAGTGTACTGCACCTTGAACCCCGTGGTGTAGAAGACGATGGCTCCGATACCTGCTATGCCGCCCGTGACAATCTCATACGGCAGCAGGAATACGGTGAAAGCGAACGTATAGAGCAGCAGTCCGAGCGTGATGTTGAAATAGTCTTTCGCCTCGCGCAGAATGAATTGTTTGTACATATACATATTTATTATAATGACAGACACGCCCATCCTCCCACATATAGGTGTGCGGGCAGGATGGGCTTTGCCTTTCATTTACGGTTGATGTGTCTATTTTATGACGACGTTCACCATGCGCTTCGGCACTATGATGACCTTCACCGCCTGCTTGCCCTCCATATACCTGGCTGTGCGCTCGTCTGCCATGACGGCGCGTTCGATGGCGGCGTTGTCGGCATCTGCCGCAAACTGCATTTCAAAACGGCGTTTGCCGTTGAACGCTATGCCCATCTGCACGGTGCTTTCAACGAGATACTTCTCGTCGTATGCGGGCCATCCGGCGTCGCACACAGTGCCTTCGTTGCCCAGCGCGTGCCACAGTTCCTCGGCTATGTGAGGCGCGAACGGGGCGATGAGCACCGGGAGCCGTGAGAGCAGGTCGCGGTTGCGGCACTTCAGCTGTTGCAGTTCGCCCACGCATATCATGAACGCCGAGATGCTGGTATTGTATGAGAAGTGCTCTATGTCCTGCGTAACCTTCTTTATAAGCCGGTGCAGGCTCTTGAGCTGTTCGGGCGTAGCGTCGGTGGAGTCGGGCAGGAACTGTCCGTCGCGGTTGTAATACAGCACCCACAGTTTCTTGAGGAAGCGGTGGCATCCGTCTATTCCGTTGGTGTCCCACGGCTTGCTCTGCTCCACCGGACCGAGGAACATCTCGTACAGGCGAAGCGTGTCGGCTCCGTACTTCTCGACGATCATGTCGGGATTTACGACGTTGTACATAGACTTCGACATCTTCTCTATAGCCCATCCGCAGACATATTTGCCGTCTTCGAGCTTGAATTCGGCATTGGCATACTCCGGTCTCCACGCCTTGAACGCCTCGATGTCGAGCACGTCACCGTGCACTATGTTCACGTCGACGTGTATCGGTGTGACGTCACCGTAACCGTCTTTCAGTCCGAGCGACACAAACACAGGCTTCTCCTCGGTGCTGAGGGCGTTGGCGCGATACACGAAATTGCTCCTGCCCTGTATCATTCCCTGGTTCACGAGCTTTCTGAACGGTTCCTCACAGCATGAGTATCCGTAGTCGTGGAGGAACTTGTTCCAGAACCGTGAGTATATGAGGTGACCCGTGGCATGCTCCGTTCCGCCTACGTAAAGGTCCACACACTGCCAGTATTCGTCCGCCTCGCGGCTCACGAGAGCATCGTTGTCGTGCGGGTCCATGTAGCGCAGATAGTATGCCGACGACCCAGCGAAGCCCGGCATGGTGTTCAGGTCGAGCGGGAACACGGTGATGTTGTCAATCCTGCTCTTGTCTGTCACGCAGTTGCCCACGGTGTCCCATGCCCACATACGGGCGTGTCCGAGCGGCGGCTCGCCGCTTTCGGTGGGTTTGTACTGGTCCACCTCCGGCAGGAGCAGCGGCAGGCAGTCTTCCGGAATCATGTAAGGCATGCCGTCCTTGTAGTATACCGGGAACGGCTCTCCCCAATAACGCTGGCGCGAGAATATGGCGTCGCGCAGGCGGAAGTTCACCTTCACACGTCCCAGATGGTGTGAGGTGACAAACTCCTTTGTCTTGGCTATCGCCTCCTTGACGGTCAGTCCGTTGAGCGAGAAACCGTCGAGGGTGCCGCATCCGGCTGCCGGAGAGTTGCACACGATGCCTTCCTTGGCGTCGAAACTCTCCTCGCTGACGTCGCATCCCTCTATGAGGGGACGTATCTCAAGCCCGAAGTGCTTGGCGAAAGCGTAGTCGCGCGAGTCGTGGGCAGGCACCGCCATGATGGCTCCCGTGCCGTATCCTGCAAGCACATACTCTGAAATCCATATCGGGATGTTCTCTCCCGTGAACGGGTTTATGGCGTACGATCCGGAGAAAACGCCTGTAACCTTGCGGTCGCTGATGCGTTCGCGCTCGGTGCGTTTCTTCACATACTCTATGTATTCGGCTACGGCGTCACGCTGTTCGTCGGTGGTGAGTCTTGCCACGAGCTCGCTCTCAGGCGCAAGGACCATGAAGGTGACTCCGAAGATGGTGTCGGCACGGGTGGTGAAGATTGTGAAAGCCCCCTCAGCTCCCCCGGTGGGGGAGTTCTGGTTTGCTGAGTCAGGGGACAGACCTCCCCCACTGGGGGAGCCTGAGGGGGCTATCCTGAACTCCATCTCCGTTCCTTCCGAGCGTCCTATCCAGTTGCGCTGTGTCTCTTTAAGCGACTCCGTCCAGTCTATTGTGTCGAGTCCGTCGAGCAGACGCTGTGCGTATGCCGACACGCGCAGGCACCACTGCCTCATCTTCTTCTGCACCACGGGATAGCCGCCTCGCACCGACACGCCGTCCACCACCTCGTCGTTGGCGAGCACCGTGCCCAGTCCGGCGCACCAGTTCACCATCGTCTCGCCCATGTAGGCTATGCGGTAGTTCATCAGCACCTGCTGCCGCTCCTTCTCGCTCATGGCGTTCCATTCCCCGGCTGTGAAGCTCATCTCCTCCGAGCAAGCCGCGTCGAGCCCCTCGGTGCCCTTCTCGCTGAAGCGCGCGATAAGCTTTTCGATGGGCTGCGCCTTACCGCACTTGTTGCAGTAGAACGAGTTGAACATCTTGCGGAAAGCCCACTGGGTCCACTTATAATACTCCGGGTCGCACGTGCGCAGTTCTCTGCTCCAGTCGAAGGAGAATCCTATGTTGTCCAGCTGCTGTTTGTAGCGTCGTATGTTGTCGTCGGTGGTCTTCGCCGGATGCTGTCCCGTCTGTATGGCCTAC
>OHAI01002191.1_pt1 | contig 14514 bp, 8 predicted proteins | sample 1577091 | NCBI WGS metagenome assembly OHAI01 (sample SAMEA3541548, study PRJEB24748) | human gut metagenome | biome: human gut; feature: human-associated habitat; material: faeces | place: China | collected 2012
AGTCGCTTCACGGTACAAAGGTGCATTTTCTGCCGGATCCGGAGATTTTTGAGGAGACAGTGTATGACTACGATACCTTAAAGCAGCGTCTCAGAGAGACAGCCTTCCTCACAAAAGGACTTAAGATTACTTTAAAGGATGTGCGTGAGAACAGCCATCACAATCATGTATTCCACTATGAGGGCGGAATCAAGGAATTTGTAGAGTATCTTAACCGTGGCAAGGAGGCTCTCTATGATGAGGTAATCTACTGTGAGGGAACACAAAACGGTGTTTATGTAGAGGTTGCATTGCAGCACAATGATTCGTTTAATGATTCAACCTTCAGCTTTGTAAACAATGTAATCACACCTGAGGGAGGTACTCATCTCGCAGGCTTTAGAAATGCCCTGACAAAGACCTTCAATGCCTATGCGCGTGAGAAAAAGATACTTAAGGATTCAGATCCGGCCCTGACAGGTGATGATATCCGTGAGGGACTTACAGCAATCATCAGTATCAAGATTGAGGAGCCTCAGTTCGAGGGACAGACAAAGCAGAAGCTTGGAAACAGTGAGGCCAGAGGAGCCGTAGATGCTGTTGTATCGGAAAAGCTCACATATTTCCTCGAGCAGAATCCTGATGTAGCCAAAAATATCTGTGAGAAATCACTTTTAGCACAAAGAGCCAGAGAGGCCGCAAGAAAAGCAAGAGACCTGACCAGAAGAAAGACCTCTCTCGATGGAGGTACTCTGCCGGGCAAGCTTGCTGACTGCTCAGACAAGGATCCTAAAAACTGTGAAATTTTCATAGTCGAGGGAGATTCAGCCGGCGGTTCTGCAAAGACAGCAAGAAGCCGTGCTACACAGGCAATTTTACCTCTGCGAGGCAAGATACTGAATGTTGAAAAGGCAAGACTTGACCGTATATATGACAATGCAGAAATCAGAGCCATGATTACAGCATTCGGAACAGGAATCCATGAGGATTTTGATATAACAAAGCTGCGTTATGACAAGATAATCATCATGACAGATGCCGATGTAGACGGTGCCCATATCGCTACTCTCATGCTCACCTTCCTCTACAGATTCATGCCGGATCTGATCAAGGAGGGACATGTATACCTGGCTACCCCTCCACTTTACAAGGTGGAGAAAAACAAGGGTGTATGGTATGCCTACGATGATGACGAGCTCAAGCAGATTTTAAATGACATAGGCCGTGACAATAATAACAAGATCCAGCGATACAAGGGACTTGGCGAGATGGATGCTGATCAGCTTTGGGAGACAACAATGGATCCTGATCACAGAATTTTGAAACAGGTCATGATAGACGGAGAAAATTCATCTGAGCTTGATGTGACATTTACCACACTGATGGGTGATAAGGTAGAGCCAAGAAAAGAATTTATTGAAGCTAATGCCAAGTATGTAACAAATCTTGACATCTAGCAGGGAGGAGTAATTTAAGTGGACGACAAAATTTTTGATCAGATACAGCAGGTCGATTTGAAAAAAACAATGGAGAGCTCCTACATAGATTACGCGATGAGCGTTATTGCAAGCCGTGCCCTCCCTGATGTCAGGGACGGATTAAAGCCTGTTCAGAGGCGAGTACTCTACTCTATGGTCGAGCTCGGAAATACACCTGACAAGCCACACAGAAAATGTGCGCGTATTGTCGGTGATACAATGGGTAAATACCATCCACACGGAGACAGCTCAATCTATGGAGCACTCGTAAATATGGCACAGGACTGGTCTATGAGATACACACTCGTGGACGGTCATGGAAACTTTGGTTCAGTCGATGGAGACGGAGCCGCCGCCATGCGATACACAGAGGCAAGACTCTCAAAAATTTCTCTTGAATTAATCAAGGATATCGGCAAAAATACAGTAGATTTTGAGCCAAACTTTGATGAGACAGAAAAAGAGCCGACAGTGCTCCCATCAAGATATCCAAACCTTTTAGTCAACGGAACCACAGGAATCGCGGTAGGTATGGCAACCAATATCCCACCTCACAATCTGCGTGAAGTGGTCAATGCCGTAGTGCGCCTTATTGACAACGATATCGAGGATAAAGAAACCACAATTGATGAGCTTATCGATGTGGTAAAGGGACCGGATTTCCCTACAGGCGGCATAATTCTCGGAACAAGTGGTATCAAAGAGGCTTACAGAACAGGCCGCGGCAAAATAAGAGTCCGTGCTGTCACCAATATAGAGCCGATGGAAAACGGCAAAAACAGAATTGTAGTGACAGAGCTGCCATACAACGTAAACAAAGCTCGTCTTATTGAGAAAATAGCCGAGCTTCATAAGGACAAAAAAATAGATGGAATAACAGACCTCCGCGACGAGACAAGCCGTGAGGGAATGAGAATAGTGGTAGAGCTCCGCCGTGATGTGAACCCGAGTGTAGTTTTAAATCTGCTTTTTAAGCATACACAGCTCCAGGATACGTTTGGAGTGATAAACCTTGCACTCGTAAACGGAGAGCCAAAGGTATTAAATCTATACGATCTGCTCAACTACTATCTCATCCACCAGAAGGATGTAGTGACCAGACGTACAAAGTTTGATCTCGACAAGGCAGAGGCCAGGGCACATATTGTAGAGGGTCTCATTATTGCCCAGGACAATATAGACGAGGTAATAAACATTATCCGCTCAAGCCAGACCACTCAGCAGGCAAAGACCAGATTGATGGAGAGATTTGGCCTGACAGATGAACAGTCACAGGCAATTGTCGATATGCGTCTTAAGGCTCTGACAGGCTTGGAAAGAGAAAAGCTCGAGGCTGAGTACAAGGAGCTCATGGCTCAGATTGCGCAGTTAAAGGCTATTCTTGCCGATGAGAAAAAGCTTCTTGGAGTAATCAGGGAGGAAATTATTGCAATTGCAGATAAATACGGCGACGACAGAAAGACAGAAATAGGCTATGATGAGTATGATATGTCGATGGAGGATCTCATTCCTGAGACAAACACAGTCATAACAATGACAAAGGTAGGCTACATAAAGCGCATGAGCACTGACAATTTCAAAGCTCAGCACCGCGGTGGCAAGGGAATAAAGGGAATGGAGACAATCGAGGATGATTATATCGTCGAGATGCTAATGACCACATCACACCACTACCTGATGTTTTTCACAAATACAGGAAGAGTATACAGAATCAAGGCATATGAGATACCGGAGGCAAGTCGCACATCAAGAGGCACAGCCATCATCAATCTCATACCGCTTCAGCCTGACGAGAAAATAACAGCCATGATTCCAATCAAAGAATACGAGGATGACAAGTATCTGTTCATGGCTACAAGAAACGGAATAGTCAAGAAAACACCGATAAAGGATTATGAGAATATCCGAAAGAACGGACTTGCAGCAATCAATCTGCGAGAGGACGACAAACTCATAGAGGTCAAGGTCACAGACAATTCAGAGGATATTTTGCTCTTCACCAAATTCGGACAGTGTATCAGATTCAAGGAGACAGATGTGCGCTCAACAGGCCGTACAACCATGGGTGTTATCGGAATGAATCTTGCACCAAATGATGTGATAATCGCAATGCAGACAGCATCAATGGGTGAGGCAGTGCTTTTGGTATCATCAAACGGACTTGGAAAACGTACACGAATTGACGAATTTACCACACAAAACCGTGGCGGTAAGGGAGTAAAATGCTACAAGATTACAGAAAAATCAGGCAATCTCGTAGGAGTCAAATCAGTGGAAAACGATGACGAGCTCATGCTCATCACAACAGAGGGCATTATCATCAGAATCCAGGTAAGTGATGTAACAGTGCTTGGACGAATCACAACAGGTGTCAAGCTCATCAACCTGAAAGAAGGCGTGAGCGTAGCCAGCATCGCAAAGGTAGTAGAGGATAAGACTCTCATGCCACCTGAGGAAGTTAAGGAAGAGGCTGACGAATCAGAAAATAGTGACGAAAACTCAGCAGAGAATAATAATTCACATGCCGAAGCTATCGAAAATAACACAGAAGCATAACTAAATTCATAAAAGCAGGGTCATAAGATCCTGCTTTTTGCGAATGTGGTGATACTATTCGAGCCTTATTGCAAAAAAATGTATACGTGCAAGCACTATGCATCATATTTGCGTTTTCAGAGGTTTTGAATAGTAATAAATAAACATGATACGGAAAAATAAATATGTTTATCCACAAAAACACAAAAAATAATATTGAATTGTGGATAAAAGGAGCCGGAATTTAAAATCAGGTGTATAGAGTGGTAAAGAACAAGTATTTATTCATAAGCACTGAAAAATTAGCTGCATAGAAGTGGAGCTAAACAAAGTGTAGAAAAAGCACGGGTATCGTGCAATTTTGCGAATATGAGTGGGATGCTTATGAATAGTTAGGGATACAACATAATTATTAAAATCATTAATACAGAGAATAAAAAGAGAGGAAAAGAAATGATCAGGGAAATAAACGTTTCAGAAATAACAGCTGCAATAAAGGAAATGTGCATACAGGCAAATCATTTTCTTTCGCCGGACATGGACAAGGCACTTAAAGCTGCAACAGCAAATGAAGAATCACCTTTAGGTAAAAAAATATTAAACCAGCTACAGGAAAACTTAAAAATAGCAGGCGACGCCCTTCGGCAGAACGGCGTCTTTCGCGTTGCTCTGCCGCGCGGCGTAATCCTTCTGCGCGGACTGCTTGCCGACAAACCATCGTTTGCGCAAGGTGGCTTCGCATGGAAGAGAAAGCGGCTTTGCCGTCAGCTTTGCAAGCAGCTCCGCCTGATTGTACCCGCGCTTGCGGTAGTGCAGGAATCCAATCGGCATGTAGGTAATCAAATCAGGCTGCCAGTCCTCCAGCTGTGACGTGAGCGCGGCGCACATTTGCGCCGCGAACCAATCCGCGCAGTAGGCGGCGCTGCTGAATTTGAACCGTTTCATGGCATTTTGCACGGTGCCGCGGTAATACAGAGGAGCGATCGTGCCGTCGGCTCCGGCGATGGAGATGACCTCATTGCAGCGGTATTCCCGCCGGACTGCGGCGGCACAGTCCGGACAAAGCTGCAGCGTGCGGCTGGTCGTCACCGGAAAATCTGCGCCGCATAAAATACACCTGTGACCATAAAGAATGCCCATCGAATCACCTCAACTATGCAAAAAGAGCTGTCCGCGCGGGACAGCTCTTTGATTATGCGATATTGCGGAAACTCACTTCTGGAGCAGCTTTTTCAGACGCTCAGCAGCTTCCTTGGTGCGTGCCTGATCGCCGAATGCGGTCAGACGGAAGAAGCTGTCGCCGTTCTTGCCGAAGCCTGCACCCGGCGTACCAACGACGTTGGCATTCTCAAGCAGGTAGTCGAAGAAGGTCCAGGAATCCATGCCGTTCGGGCACTTGAGCCACAGGTACGGGCTGCTCTTGCCGCCGGTGTACCAGATACCCAGCTCATCAAGGGTCTCAGCCAGAACCTTAGCGTTCTGCTTGTAGTAGCCGAGGGTCTCCTTGATCTGCTTCATGCCTTCCTCGGTGAAGCAGGCAGCAGCGCCCTTCTGTACGATATACGGAACGCCGTTGAACTTGGTGGTCTGGCGGCGCAGCCACATCTTGTTCAGCTTGCCGTCCAGCAGAGCGGTCGGAACAACGGTCCAGCCGCAGCGGGTGCCGGTGAAGCCTGCCATCTTGGAGAAGGAGCAGAACTCGATCGCACAGGACTTAGCACCTTCGATCTCGTAAATGGAGCGCGGCAGAGTCTCATCCTCGATGAAGCACTCGTAAGCTGCGTCATACAGGATAACGGCGTTCTGCTTGTTGGCGTAATCTACCCAAGCCTTCAGACCTGCACGGTCGTAAGCAGCGCCGGTCGGGTTGTTCGGAGAGCAGATATAGATGATGTCGCACTGAACGGACTCGTCCGGCAGCGGCAGGAAGCCGTTTGCCTCATTTGCGTCAGCGAATACGATCTTGCGGCCCGCCATAACGTTGGTATCAACGTAAACCGGGTAAACCGGGTCCGGAACCAGAACAGTGTTGTCGGTACCGAAAATATCGAGGATGTTGCCGAGGTCGCTCTTTGCGCCGTCCGAGATGAAGATCTCATTGGTGGCGAGCTCTACGCCGTGGGTCTTGTAGTAGCCGACCAGTGCTTCGTGCAGGAAGCCGTAGCCCTGCTCATCGCCGTAGCCGTGGAAGGTCTCCTGCTTGGCCTGATCCTCAACGGCTGCGTGCAGTGCGTCGATAACAGCCGGTACCAGCGGACGGGTTACGTCACCGATGCCCAGACGGATGATATCAGCCTCCGGATGTGCTTCGGAGTACTCACGCACCTTGCGTGCGATGGTGGAGAACAGATAGCTCTGCTCGAGATTGTCGTAGTTCTTGTTAGTCTGCATTGTTGTTCTGGCTCCTTTTCAGAGATGCCGCGACGAACGCCTTGAACAGGGGATGAGCGCGGTTGGGACGGGACTTGAACTCGGGGTGGAACTGTACGCCGATATAGAACGGATGGTTCGGGATCTCAACGGTCTCCACAAGCTCGCCGGTCGGCGAGGTGCCCGTGATCTGCATGCCCTTATTTTCAATCTCCTCGCGGAAATTGTTGTTGAACTCGTAACGGTGGCGGTGACGCTCGGAAATCATTTCCTCGCCGTACGCCGATGCCATGATAGTATTCGGACGGATCTTGCACGGATAAGCGCCCAGACGCATCGTGCCGCCCTTCTTGGAGATGCCCTGCTGGCTCTCCATCAGGTCGATGACCGGATGGGTGGAATCCGGGTCAAACTCGCTGGAGTTTGCATCCGCGTAGCCGAGCACGTTGCGTGCGTAGCTCATAACCGCGATCTGCATGCCGAGGCAGATGCCGAAGTAGGGGATACCCTGCGTGCGCGCATAGTTTGCCGCACAAATCATGCCTTCCACGCCGCGTGCGCCGAAGCCGCCCGGCAGGATGATGCCGTCAACCTCACCGAGCAGCTTGTCCACGGTGGAGTCGTTGATCTCTTCGGAGTCTACCCAGTCGATATCGACGAAGCAGCCGGTCTCGTAGCCGCCGTGCTGCAGCGCCTCTGCAACCGAGAGATATGCGTCGTGCAGCTTGACGTACTTGCCGACCAGCGCGATCTTCACATGGTCCTTGCGGGCTGCGATGCGCTCGAGCATTTCCTGCCACTCGGTCATATCGCCCTTGCCTGCGCCGATGGACAGCTCACGGCAGACGATGTCGGACAGATGGCTCTCCTCGAGCATCATCGGTGCCTGATACAGAACCGGCAGGGTGCGGTTTTCGATTACGCAGTCCTCCGGCACGGTGCAGAACATGGAAATCTTGCGCTTGATATCGTCATCCATCGGCTGGTCAACGCGGGCTACGATAATGTCCGGAGAGATGCCCAGACCGCGCAGCTCCTTAACCGAGTGCTGGGTCGGCTTGGACTTCGGCTCATTGGAGCCGGAGATGAACGGAACCAGCGTTACATGGATGAACAGGCAGTTGCGGCGGCCAACCTCAGCAGCAACCTGACGGATCGCCTCGAGGAACGGCTGGGACTCAATATCGCCGGTGGTGCCGCCAATCTCGGTGATAACAACGTCAGCCGAGGTCTTTTTGCCTACCGAGTAGATGAAGGACTTGATCTCGTTGGTGATGTGCGGAATAACCTGCACGGTCTCACCGAGGTACTCGCCGGCGCGCTCCTTGTTCAGAACATTCCAGTATACCTTGCCGGTGGTCAGGTTGGAGAACTTGTTCAGGTCCTCGTCGATGAAGCGCTCGTAGTGGCCGAGGTCGAGGTCGGTCTCTGCGCCGTCGTCGGTAACGTAAACCTCGCCGTGCTGGAACGGACTCATCGTGCCCGGATCTACGTTGATGTAGGGATCGAGCTTCTGCGCTGCAATTTTCAGGCCGCGGCTTTTCAGCAGACGGCCGAGAGATGCGGCAGTAATGCCCTTGCCCAGACCGGAAACTACGCCGCCGGTCACGAAGATGTACTTTGTCATATCTCAATTTCCCCCTTGAATACGGTCGTTGCCGCGCCCGTCATGAACACGGTTTCATCTGTATAGCGAATGGTGAGGTCGCCGCCGCGCAGGTGCACGACGATATCCTCGTTTTTGTTTGCAAAGCCGTTCAGACATGCTGCCACGCCGGTTGCACAGGAACCGGTGCCGCACGCCCATGTCTCACCGGAGCCGCGCTCCCAGACGCGCATTTTCAGGCTGCCGTCCGGCAGGACATTGACAAACTCGGTGTTGACACGCTCTGGGAACAGCGGATGATGCTCGAACTTGGGTCCGATGCGCGTAAGGTCGAGGTCGTCCACATCTTCCTTCTGGAAGATAACGCAGTGCGGGTTGCCCATGGAAACGCAGGTCATGTGATAGACCTTTTCGTCCACAACGATGGGTGCGCTGATGACATTTTCGCCGTCCATATCAACGGGAATCTCCCGCGGAGCAAGAATGGCTGCACCCATGTCCACGCGGGCGGACTGCATTTTGCCGTCCTTGACGGTCAGCTCAAGCGTTTTTACGCCGGAAAGCGTGTCAATGGTGATGGTGGTGCGGCCATTGGTCATGCCGTTGTCATACAGGTACTTGCCCACGCAGCGGATGCCGTTGCCGCACATTTTTCCCTCCGAGCCGTCGGCGTTGAAGATACGCATCTGCGCATCCGCCTTGTCGGAAGGAGAAATAAGGATAATGCCGTCGCCGCCGATACCGAAGTGCGGCTCACTGAGCTTGATTGAAAGCGACTCGGGATCGGGCACAGTCTGGTCGAAGCAATTGAAATAGATATAATTGTTGCCGCAGCCGTGCATCTTGGTGAAAGCCAGCTTCACACGGATTCCCTCCTTAGAAAATAACAAAAATGGCATATAGACAGGGAAAGACAGAGCTTCTCTGCTCATACACCATTTAGTATATCATAATCTGTCGGGAATTTCTCTATAAAATCGAAAAAACCGAAAAAATTTTCGCGCGAGATATGAGATGTTTTTAAGCGGTATCGCACAAATCACGGCGTTTTTCCACCGATGATGTCCTCGGCGATATCTCGCTTGGAGCGACGCTGGTTCATAGCCTGCTGCTCGATGTAGGAATGCGCCTCCGGCTCGGTCATGCCGCAGCACTCGATGAGCAGACACTTGGCGCGGTCTACCTGACGGATATCCTCAATGCGCTTTTGCAGACGGCGGTTTTCGCTCTGCAGGCCGGTCAGGCGGCTGCGCGCGGCGCGCGTCATGCGGAGCGCCTGCATGAACAGCACGCGCGAGAGTGGCTTGGGTACGACGAACACGCCGTCGTCCTCGACCTTTTCGGCAACACTGTCCGCAATCTCGGCCTTAGCGAGCAGGATCACGCCGGAAAGCGTATCATTTGCAGCCTGCTGTGCCATATCATGCCCGAATTCATCGGGCAGCGGCGTGTTGATGAGTACGAGGTCGAACAGTCCGTCCACCAGCATGCGCCGGGCCTCCGCACCGGAGGAAGCAGGTGCAAGCTGAGCCTGTACGCCGCAGGACGTTAAAAACTGGGAAAGCATGGTGCGGGATTTTTCGGTTGCAGAAACGAGAAGAATGCGTTCCATGCGGTGTGCTCCTCCTTTCAAACGGTATTATGTGGGATTAGTAGCGTTCAAAATAGAGGGAGCGTTCGGCAGCCGTGCGGTCGTCGGCAAGCACGATGCGGTCGTGTTCGGCCTGCTTGGCCGCGAAAAAGGCCGTGCGTGCCTTTTCGGGCAGGTACTTGGTGATAAAGTCGCTGTCCTTGGCGATGTGGATCGCATCGCACAGGGCGCCGGGCAGAGTCTCGTAACGGGCGCGTACCTCGTCGGAGGCGGTGAACAGGTTTTCGTCGCAGGCGGGCGGCAGGGGCAGTCCCTGCTCGATGCCGTCCAGACCAGCGTGGATGAGCAGCGCAAATACGATGTACGGGTTGATGCAGCCGTCGAACGCACGCAGTTTGAAGCGGTGCGCCGTGCTGTCCTCGGAGAGCGGCACGGTGATGAGCGGACGGCTGTTCTGATGCGACCAGGTGATGTACTTGGGCGCTTCAAACTCGCCCAGACGCTGGAACGAGTTGGTGAGCGGATTGCAGAAGATGGTCATCTCGGCAGCACGCTGCAGAATGCCCGCCACAAAGCTCTGGCCCTCGGCAGATTCTTCAAACGAGGGCTGAAACAGATTCCTGCCGTTTTTGTTTATCGAAACAGACAGATGCAGTCCGCTGCCCGGCGCATGCGGGAGCGGCTTGGGCAGGAAGGACGCAAACAGGCCGCTTGAGGACGCCATGGACTTGACGACCCACTTGAAGGTGACGAAATTGTCGGCCGCTTCAAGGGCTTCAGCGTAGCGGAAGTCAACCTCGTTCTGGCCGGGACCCTGCTCGTGGTGCGAGGACTCCGGCTGGATGTTCATTTCCTCAAGCGTCAGGCAGATCTGGCGGCGCACGTTTTCCGCCTTGTCGAGCGGCGCTACATCGAAATACTCGCCGTGATCGTGCGGAATGGTGGTTGGATGGCCGTTTTCATCCAGCTCGAACAGGTAAAACTCGCTTGCCGTGCCCATGGTCAGCGAGTAGCCTGCGCGGCGCGCACGGCGGTTGGCCTCACGCAGCAAATGACGGCCGTCGCCCTCGAACGGCGTGCCGTCCGGATAGCGAATGTCGCAGTAAAAGCGCACTACACGGCCCTGAGCCGGCCGCCACGGCAGAACGGAAAGCGTTGCCGGATCGGGGAACAGCAGCAGATCAGACGCTTCTACGTTGAGAAAGCCGCGCAGCGCCGCCGCGTTGAAGTGGATGCCCTGCTCGAAGGCGCGTTCCAGCTCGGTCGGCATGATGGCGATGTTCTTCTGGTTGCCGAAAATATCGCAAAACGCAAGACGAATGAACTTTACGTCGTTCTCCTGAATAAATTGTACGACTTCGCTCATGGTGGTGTCCATAGGGCAAGCCTCCTTTTCATAATGTATCTTGAGGAATAAATTTTTTGCTAAAGAATGCGAAATGGGTGCCAAACCTTGGCTGGGGCACCAAAAGGATAGACACCAAGGTTTGCCCGTAGGCCACTAAACCTTGTTCCCGCGCCGTGCGCGGATTAAATGAGTACTATCCTCTTGGGACTCCAGTTTCCTTTATTTCATAGTCTGGCGAAAATCAGAGAGCGGCGACCGCTCCGAAAAGGGGAACGGCAGAGGATTTTTTCTACCGCAGGGGAGCACAGTGTACTCCCCTGTCGAAACCCATACACAGTGTCAGATACCGTTCTGCTACACATACGGTTAAATCAACGCAGGTGCGACAGAACAGTGTCGCACAATTCGTTTGCGTGTTGTTACGGACGGCACCTGCGAGTTACACCTATCAGGTAACTCCCATCTCCTCATTTCCAACTCCTGCCTTGCAGGAGTTGGAAACGAGGAGAGCAAAATCAAGCCTCAAAAGTATAAAGCTGCTTATACCCAGCCTCCGGGTTCGGCGTGAGGACGAAATACTTCTGCGAAAGCAGATTCTCCGCGTCTGCACCGAACAGCTGCGCGTATTCCTTGATATACGGTGCAAATTCGGTCATATCGTCCGCGGAGACCTCGTTCACGAGGACCTGACGCGGCAGATCGGTCGGTGCTTTATCACATCTTAACACAATTTTGCCGCCGTGCATACCGGTTCCGCAGAAATTGTTGACCGGATACGCGCCGTTCTGACCGATGCCGAGCACAAGAATGAGACCGCCGGCGAGATACTCGCCGAGGAACGAACCTGCCTTGCCGCCGACTACCATAACAGGGAAGTGCTGCTGGTAGGCCTTCATGTGGATGCCGGCGCGGTAGCCGCAGTCGCCCTTGATATAGATCTTGCCGCCGCGCATCGCATAGCCGCAGGCATCGCCCACGTTGCCGTGCACAACGATCTCACCGGCGTTCATGGTGTCGCCAACGGCCTCCTGCGCGTTGCCGAAGACCTCGATGGTGGAGCCGTTCAGATACTGGCCGAGACCGTTGCCTGCCGTGCCGTGCACGGTAATCTTGCGGTCGGTGGAGCCACAGCCGATGTAGCGCTGGCCGATCACGTTCTCAACCGTGATCTCGCTGTCCTGCGCTGCGCGGATCTGCTCGTTTAGTTGTTTATAATAGGTAAGTCCTGCCTGTACAGTTGTCATTTTCGCGCACCTCCTGTGCTTATTCGCCTGCGTGCTTGATGCCGAGGATGTTCAGCTCACGGTCGGTCAGGCCGATGCCGCGCAGCATAAGACGGTTGCCGCGCAGTGCCTCGATGGAGTTGATGCCCATGCCGCCCATCATTTCCTTGAGCTCGTGATCCCATGCAGTGAGCAGGTTGATGAGACGCTGAGAGCCGATATCCGGATTCAGGCGCTTGACCAGCTCCGGACGCTGGGTTGCAATGCCCCAGTTGCACTTGCCGGTCTGGCAGGTGCGGCACAGGTGGCAGCCCATTGCCAGCAGAGCCGCGGTGCCGATGTAGCATGCGTCTGCGCCGAGCGCGATGGCCTTGAGCAGATCGGCGGAGTTGCGGATGGAGCCGCCGACAACGACCGAAACCTCATCACGGATGCCCTCATCGCGCAGACGCTGATCGACAGCGGCGAGCGCCAGCTCGATCGGGATGCCGACGTTGTCGCGGATGCGGGTCGGAGCTGCACCGGTGCCGCCGCGGTAGCCGTCGATGCAGATGATGTCTGCACCCGAGCGGGCCACGCCGGAAGCGACTGCTGCTACATTATTTACGGCTGCAATCTTGACCATAACCGGCTTCTTATATTCGGTAGCCTCCTTGAGCGAGTAAACCAGCTGACGCAGGTCCTCGATGGAGTAGATATCATGATGCGGCGCCGGAGAGATCGCGTCCGTGCCCTCCGGGATCATACGGGTCTTGGAGATATCCGGGCCGACCTTGAGTCCGGGCAGATGGCCGCCGATACCCGGCTTTGCGCCCTGCCCCATCTTGATCTCGATGGCAGCACCGGCTTCGAGGTAATCCTTATGTACGCCGAAACGGCCGGATGCAACCTGCACAATGGTGTGCGGGCCGTACTGGTAGAAGTCCTGATGCAGACCGCCCTCACCGGTATTATAATAGGTGCCGAGCGCGCTTGCAGCGCGTGCAAGTGCGGCATGTGCGTTGTAGGAGATCGAGCCGTAGCTCATTGCGGAGAACATGATCGGCAGGTTGAGCTCCAGCTGCGGCGCCAGATTGGGAACCAGATTGCCGTTCTCGTCGCGTTCGATCTTGCCCGGCTTTTTGCCGAGGAAGGTCTTGGTCTCCATCGGCTCGCGCAGCGGGTCGATGGACGGATTGGTAACCTGCGAAGCATTAATGAGGATTTTGTCCCAGTAGATGGGGTGCGGGTCCGGGTTGCCCATCGAGGACAGCAGCACGCCGCCCGAGCCTGCCTGACGGTAAACCTCGGAGATGGCCTTGCCGGTCCAGTTGGCGTTCTCACGGAACGTGTGGTTGGTCTTTACGATTTTGAGGGCACGGGTCGGGCACAGTGCCACGCAGCGGTGGCAGGCTACGCACTTGGACTCGTCTGCCTGCATTTTGTTGTTGTCTGCATCGAAAAAGTGTACTTCGTTCGCGCACTGGCGCTCACAGGCGCGGCAGTTGATGCAGCGGTCGTTGTTGCGGACAACCTCATACTGCGGATATAAGAAATCGATAGCCATTACTGGTTCCCTCCGTTCTTCAGATTAACGATGACCGGCTCGCCGCCCTTAGGCGCCCACAGCTTATCCAGCTCAGGCTGGATGACGCGGATCGCGCATTCCTCGGAGGCGATGTATACGGTGTCGTCCTTTTCGCCGACAACCATGCTGCGCAGCTTGAGTCGGTCGTTGAGCGCCATCAGGCCGCCGGTGTAGCCGACCAGAATGGAGAACGGACCGGTGACCATCAGGGAAGCGAAGGCATTGCGCAGATAGGTGAGACGCTCGCGCTCCTTCGGCTCCTGCTTTTCAATGGTGGACCAGAACGGAGCCGCAATGACATTTGCAATCTCGCTGTACGTCAGGCCCAGCTTGCGGCCAAGGTAATCAATAATGTAGGTGATAACCTCGGTGTCGGTCAGCAGATCACAGGAGTAGCCGAACATCTCGATGAAGCGGCGGTTGGCATCATAAGAGGAAATCTCGCCGTTGTGGACAACGGTAGTATCGAGCAGCGCAAACGGGTGCGCGCCGCCCCACCAGCCCGGTGTGTTGGTCGGATAACGGCCGTGGCAGGTCCAGGAGTAGGCCTCGTAGTTTTCCAGCATATAATACTCGCCAACGTCCTCGGGAAAGCCGTTTGCCTTGAAAACGCCCATGTTCTTGCCGGAGGAGAAGATGTAGGCGCCGTTCAGCGTGTGATTGATGCGGATGACAAAGCGGGAGGTGAACTCACGCTCCTCGAGCTGGCTGGCTGCCAGCTTGGTCGGCAGGGGCGTGACGAAGTAGCGCCAGATCATCGGGTCCCGACGGCGGCAATCATTAATGGTCGTCGCGGTATTGAAGAAGCTTACCGTAC
>OHAI01002193.1_pt1 | contig 14513 bp, 15 predicted proteins | sample 1577091 | NCBI WGS metagenome assembly OHAI01 (sample SAMEA3541548, study PRJEB24748) | human gut metagenome | biome: human gut; feature: human-associated habitat; material: faeces | place: China | collected 2012
AGCAGTTGCAACGGCCGTTGGATATCTGGTGATCATTGGTTTTAGTGAAGCTTTTATGTGCGTGGAACTGACGACCGTCGGCGCTTTGTCCGGACTAGGCAGGACAAGGCTTTGCAGTATCATCAGCATTGCTTTTACCAGTGCAAGAATTCCGCTTGCAATTATATTGGGAGGTCTGATCGGTCTCAGTGGAATCTGGTGGGCACTTTCCATAACATCAATCATAAAAGGAATCATATTTACCTGTACATTTTTGTGGATAACGAGGAAACGAGGATAAAACCGTGAAAACAGCGAAAAAATTTTTTAAGATCATTGGTATCATCATTGGCATTCTTGTAATTGCACTTCTTGCATATCTTATTTATCTTTATGCGAGCTATCATCGAATCGAAGACAATCTGCCCCTTGAGGTGGAGTCCCGCGTGGAGCAGGCAGATGCGAAGCTTACAACAGGCAAAGAGTATTCTGCGCTTACATACAACATTGGTTTTGGAGCATATACTCCGGACTTCAGCTTCTTTATGGATGGCGGAAAGTCTTCCTGGGCAAAGAGTAAAGACAGCGTTCTTGAGACAGTTCAGGGAGCCGGAGAACTGGTGGCATCCTATGAGCCGGATTTTGCATTGATCGAAGAAGTAGATCTGGATTCTACAAGAAGCTATCATGTGAATGAATATTCTATTCTGAAAGACTGTATGCCAGATTATGACTGCGTATTTGCACAGAATTATGATTCCGCGTTTCTGTTTTATCCGTTTACACAGCCTCATGGAAAAAGCAAAGCCGGACTTGCCCTGTTTTCGAAATATCCGATTACGGGATCTATGAGAAGAAGTTTTCCAATTTCGACGTCTTTTACGAAATTTTTTGACCTGGACAGATGTTACAGTATTTCCAGAGTGCCGGTAGATAACGGAAAAGAGCTGGTGATCTTTGAACTGCATATGTCTGCTTACGGAAACAGTGATGCCATCCGGGAAGGACAGATCCGGATGCTCAGTGAAGACATGCAGAAGGAATATGAAGCTGGAAATTATGTGATCTGCGGCGGAGATTTCAATCATGATCTAAAGGCTGCGGATACACAGTCAAAAGCATCCGATGCAGACAACAATACCCAGACAGGTTCCGAAGATTCTGCAGAACCCGAATCCTGGGCTTACCCATTTCCACGTTCAGAACTCCCGGAGCATTTTTCCTTCTGCCTGGATCAGCTGTCTGAAGATGAAAAAAACAATCTCTGGAACAGTGCCCGCAACGCAGATATGGAATATGTACCCGGTGAGACCTATACCGTAACACTGGACGGATTTATCATTTCCGATAATGTGGAATGTACAAAATACGAAAATGTAAATACCGGCTATTCCTATTCAGACCACGATCCTGTATATATGGAATTTCAGTTGAAAAAATAAAAAATGACAGTAAATATTTTTATTCCAGATAACCGAAACTGCAAAGCAATTATTCGCAGCTCATTGACTTTCCCGGGAAAAAGGCTTAAATTAGATGAGAAAAATAATCATATATTGCAAATAAGGAATGGAGGCTTTTTAAAATGTCTGGAGTAGCGGAGGACAGTCATTTGCAAAGTAACAAAAAATTACCGGTGATCAGAGGAGAACTGGCTCTGGTAATCGTGATTCTGATCAACAGCCTGGGAGTAGTGCTTATGCTTTATTCCGGGTCGGGCATTTCGGCGATATCGAGTGTGCCCTATGCTTTTTCGGAAGTATTTCCACATGTTACACTTGGAACCTGGACGTATATTTTTCAGGGACTTCTGATTTTATCACTGATGATCATGCGGAAGAGATTCGTGGTACCGTATTTATTCAGTTTTGTTGTGGGATTTGCATTCAGTGAGATGCTGGATCTTTATGAAGCGGAGATCAATATACTGCCGACGGCAATGGGATTCAGAGTGCTTTATTTTGTGATCAGTTATCTTCTGATCTGTTTTGGAATTGCTCTTTCCAACCGGTGCGGTCTGCCGATCATCCCAACCGATCTGTTTCCGAGAGAACTTTCGGATATCACGAAATTCAAATATTCCAAAATTAAGGTCAGCTTCGATGTTACCTGTCTTGCAGTAACCGGACTTATGACAGGCATTATCCTTGGTCATCTGGACGGACTTGGGATCGGAACGATCCTTGCGGCTTTTACCATGGGAAAAGTGATCGGATTAATAGGGGACGAGATGGATCGTCATGTGAGATTTGAATCTTTTCTGACGAAAAATGCATAATAGAAGAATAAAACAGAAAAAAGGTCTGAATTTCAGCTTCCATAAAACAAACGGAAGGCGGAATTCAGGCCTTTTTATATGTACCATCCTGTTTTAGCTATATCCGCCCACAAAATTGCTCGAATTATATATTTTTTTGTGAAAATCACCAAAAAACACTCGACTTTACGCTACGTTAATGCTATACTTATACAGCTGTTTAAAACTTTAAAGTGAAAAATAAAAGTAAAAATACAGGAAAGAAGATAGAAAATGAAAATCGTTGTATGTATGAAACAGGTACCGGCGACTTCCAAGGTTGATATTGATCCGGAAACCGGTGCCATGAAACGTATGTCCGGTGAGACAAGAACAAATCCATATGACCTGTTTGCGCTGGAAACAGCCCTTGCGATCCGGGAAAAAACAGGCGGAACGGTAACCGTTCTGACCATGGGACCGCCACAGGCGGAAGAGATGATCCGGGATGCCTACACCATGGGTGCAGACGAAGGCGTGATCCTTTCAGACCGGAAATTTGCAGGAGCGGATGTACTGGCAACTTCCTATGCACTGGCACAGGGAATCCAGGTGATCGGTGGAGCAGATCTGATTATCTGCGGAAGACAGACCACAGATGGCGATACTGCCCAGGTAGGACCGGCTATTGCAGAACATCTGACCATTCCACACGCTGCATGGGTAGCAGAGATCATGGATGTCAATGAAAAAAGCATTCAGGTCCGTCAGGATCTTGTAAGTATTTCTCAGGTTTCCGAGATCCCCTATCCATGTCTGCTGACTATTGACAAGGATACCTGCGTGCCACGTCTGCCGTCCTACTTATTAAAGAAAGCAACTGCAGACCGTCCGGTACGGATCTTAAGCTTTGAAGATATGCCGGATCAGGATCTGAGCCGTTACGGACTGATCGGTTCCCCCACCTCTGTAGAAAAAATGTTTGCGCCGGAGGAAAGCGAAAAACAGGTTTATCTGGAAGGAACTGCAAAGGAAAAAGCAGACAAGCTTGTTGCTCTTCTGACCGGAAAGAAGATCATATAGGGGGAAGCGGAACATGGAATTTTTAAAATTTGATATAAACAAATGCGTGCTCTGCGGAGTATGCGTGGAAAAATGTCCTTTTGGAGCCCTTACCATAGAGGGAAAAGGAATTGTTGTAGGTGATGCCTGTCGTATGTGCGGACTTTGCGTTCGTAACTGCCCGGAAAAAGCAATCCAGTTTGAGCAGAAGGCGAAATCTTTTGACAAGGATAAATGGAAAAACTTTCTTATTTATGTGGAGCAGGAGAGAGGCGAGATCCATCCGGTTACATTCGAGCTGATCGGAGAGGCAAGAAAAATGGCAGTCAAAGTCGGTTATCAGGTCAACTGTGTGATCGTCGGAGGCGCAGGAACAAAAGAAAACGCAGAGAAACTTCTCCCATATGGCGTAGACAATGTGTATGTGTATGAGCACGAAGGTTTTGAAGGTTTCCGCGCAGACTGTTACACGGATGCAGTTGCAGACTGTATTGCAGCCAACAAACCAAGTTCTGTTCTGATCGGAGCCACTGCTCTGGGACGTTCCCTTGCACCGAGACTTTCCACCAGATTCCATACAGGACTGACTGCAGACTGTACCACACTGGATATCCGTTCCAATACCGATATGATTCAGATCCGCCCGGCTTTTGGCGGAAATATCATGGCGCAGATCGGAATCACCAAATCAAGACCGCAGTTTGCCACTGTCCGTTATAAAGTTATGGATAAGGCAGAAAAGGTAAAAGATCCTCACGGACAGGTAGTTGTATGTCCGGTAAATGAAAAGATGGCAGATTCCAGGATCAAAATTCTTTCATCCAAAGTTATTGATAAGGTAAAGAGCCTTGAGGAAGAGGATGTTCTGGTTGTTGCAGGCCGTGGCGTCCGGAACGAAAAAGACGTGGAAATGTGCCGGGAACTGGCAGAAGCCCTTGGAGGCCAGCTTGCTTTTACCCGTCCGATGGTAGAAAATGGATTCGGAGATGTTGCCCATCAGATCGGACTTTCTGGAAGAACCGTCCGTCCGAAGCTGATTATCACCTGTGGTGTATCCGGAGCCATCCAGTTTACTTCCTGTATGACAGGATCAGACTGTATCGTAGCGATCAATAATGATCCGGAAGCACAGATCTTTAATGTTGCGGATTACTGTATTGTAGATGATCTGTATCAGGTTGTGCCGGAGCTGACAGAACTGATCAGGAATCGGAAGGAGGATTAAGTCATGGCATATCCATATAAAAAAATGACATCAGAAGATTTTGACTACATCCGTTCTGTGACTGCTTCAGATCGTGTATGGGTCGGCGATGAGATCGCAAAAGAATATTATCGTGATGAGATGCCGGAGTACGGAGTTTTTCCTCCGGAACTCTATGTGGAGGTTCTGAATAAAGAAGAGATCTCTGCCATCATGGCTTACGCATACAAAGAAAATATTCCGGTTGTATGCCGTGGAGCAGGAACCGGACTGGCAGGTGGAGCTACTTGTAAATATGGCGGAATCATGCTGTCCGTCATGAGAATGAACAAGATTTTTCCAATTGACAGAAAGAACCAGACCATCACAGCTGAGCCGGGAGCACTTCTTATCGATATTCAGGCGGCAGCAGCGGCAGGCGGACTTTTTTACCCACCGGACCCGGGTGAAAAAACAGCTTCCATCGGTGGAAACGTTATCACAAATGCCGGTGGTATGAAAGCAGTACGTTATGGACTGACCAGAGATTTTGTACGCTGCATCGAGGCAGTTATGCCGGACGGATCCATCATGAACTTTTCATCCAATGTTGTAAAAAATACAACCGGATATGATGTGAAAGACCTGGTGATCGGATCAGAGGGAACCTTATGTATCCTCACCCAGGTAACTTTGAAACTTCTTCCTGCACCGACCTGTACCTGTACTCTTGTAATGCCATTTAAGAGCCTTGAGGAATGTGCAGACATGGTTCCGAAAGTTCTGGAACTGCCATTTGTACCCACAGCCATCGAGTTCCTGGAAAGAGAACTGATCGATATTGTAGAACGTAACCTGAACAAAATGTTCCCGGTCAAACAGGGCGAAGCAGTGCTGATCGTTATGTACGATGCCTCCAGCAAACAGGAGCTGGACAGCGCAGTGGAGGCAGCAGCGGAAGCGGCCCTTGCAAACGGAGCTCTGGACTGCTGTATCGCAGGAACGCCGGAGCGTGCCGGAGCCGTATGGAGCGTCCGAGGCGGAATCCTGGAGGGAATGAAAGCTGATTCTGTGGCACAGGAAGAGTGTGACGTGGTTGTTCCACGAGCAAGGATCGCAGAGTATGTAAAAGCAGCCAAAAAGATCGCAAGCGCACATGGAATCCGAGTAGAGCCATGCGGACACTGCGGAGACGGTAACATCCATACAGAGATGCTCCGTGGACCGGAAATGAGCGACCAGGAGTGGAAAGAAGCCACTCACGCAAGTCTGGTAGAGCTGTATGCACTGTCCAAAGAACTGGGCGGACAGCTTTCCGGTGAGCATGGTATTGGAAACGGACGTCTGGAATTCCTGGAAGAGTTTGCAGGCCCGAGAATGATCGCTCTTTATAAAGCCATTAAGCTGGCTTTCGATGACAAGCTGATCCTGAATCCGGGAAAAGTCATCGAATATAATAAATAAAGAAACGGGGGAAAGAGAGATGAGTCAGAACAAATCATTACAAAGCAAAATGCCTCTGGCCATGGGACTTGCGTTCGTCGCATTTACCACACAGTTCGGAGGAGGATTCGCGTCAGGAGCGCAGATCTATCAGTACTTTATCAACTATGGTATCTGGTGCCTGATTCTGCCGGCAGTGACACAGGGGTTATATGCACTGTTTTTCTGGTATGGAATGCGTTACGCTTACAAACATAAAACCTACGATTACAGAAGTTTTTCCGACAGCCTCTATGGAAAAACAAAACCGGTTATGTCAAACCTCTATGAGATCTGTTACCTGATCATGATCGGAACTGCATCTGCAGCTGCTTTTGCAACAGGCGGTTCCACACTGCAGACTCTGTTTGGAATTCCTTACTGGCTCTGCACCGTGATCATTGCAGTATTTATTTTTGTGATCGCTCTTTTTGGTACCAATGTTGTAAGAAAATGTGCATCTACCTTAAGTGTGCTGATCATCATCGGCCTGGTGCTCGTACTGGTTCCGAACATCATCGCACAGTGGGGCGATATCACAGCTTCCATCCATACCATGTCCTCCGGAGAAATGACCGTACTTTCCTCCGAGAGCGGAGCTTTTGGACCGGCTCTTTATTCAGCAGTCCTTTACTTTTTCTTCCAGCTGGCTTCTGTATCCGTTATGTACCAGCACATGGAAGATGTAACTGATGAAAAACAGATCAACAAAGCAGCGATCTGGATGTTTGTATGCAACTTCTGTGCAATGGAACTTTCCATTCTGGGACTTCTTGCAATTGCCTATGTTGGTGAGCTTGCATCTGCATCTGTACCGATGCTTGTACTGGTTCAGAACGGAGTTGGTTCCGGAATTCTGACACCGATCATTTCTCTGCTGATCATCCTTGGAGCTATTTCCACAGCAGTAAATATGATCTCCGGTATCGTAACACGTTGCGTAAACGCAGTAGAACGCCGTATGGACAGCCCGGAGAAAAAATCTCAGGGACATCTTGGAAGAAATGCAGTTTTTACAGCGATCTTTACATTCCTGGCATTTGCCATCGCACAGTTCGGTCTGATGACAGTTGTTAAGAAGGGATATGCATACCTTGGATATGCGGCGTTTATTACATTGTTTGTACCGTTTGTTGTACATGCCGTTGCGACAAAGGGAAAAGAGATCTGAGACAGACAATATAAAATTTTATCAGGACTGGAAAAATCCTGGAGTATGACAATATACTCCGGGATTTTTTGAAAGGTTGACTTTTACACGGTAAAGTGTAATACTTATTGTAGGTGATGAATATGAGGAGTGTTTTTTATGCCGGATGAAAAAGTACTGCAGGTAGCGATACTTATATGGGGATGTGCATTTTGTGCCATAGCTGCATTATGTATATTTCTGAGCAGTAATTATGACAGGGAAAAGCGTCGGTATCTTATCCTGATGGAGAGTTTTGCTTCCCTGTTATTGCTGATGGATGCCATGGCGCATATTTTCAGCGGATATCCCGGAGTTCTGGGCAGTGTGATGGTCCGTATTTCGAGTTTTCTCGTATTTCTTTTAAGTGACGTAGTCCTGGTGTGTTTTCATATTTATGTGTGTGTTTATCTGTTTTCGAAAAAAGAGCGGAGAACATTAAAAAGAGTAAAAGCCGGATATGTTATTGCTGCCGCAGGGGCTGTTTTTGTGGTGATCTCGCAGTTTACTCACTGGTATTATTACATAGATGGGGATAATTATTACCATCGGGCATCGTTATATATTATGTCAATCCTTCTTCCGGCAGCAGGTATGTTAATTGATCTTATGCTTCTGCTCCAATACAGAAAGAAAGTCAGCCGGAAGCTCCTGTTCTCTATGCTGTCATGCATTGTACTTCTGGCAGTGGCGGCAGCTGTACAGGCATTCTGGTATGGAATGTCGCTGATTGAGTTTTCTGTTGGTATTTCCATGATCATTATGTTTATCGTGACGATGACGGAGCTGAATCAGGAAATGTATCAGCTGATAAGCAGAGAGGGCAAGATAAAGGAAAGACTTGAGATCGCAACGATACTGAATAAATGTATTGCGGAGCTGATATCAGGAGAAGATGAAGATGCGGCGATTTCCAATCTGCTGCGTATTATCAGCGGGTATTTTGACGGAGATCGCAGTTATATTGTTCAGATCGATGAAAAGAGGAATGTCTGTACAAATACCTATGAGTATGCCATGAACGGAGTGACTGCTGAGAAGGATAATCTTCAGGAGGTTCCCATGGAAATGCTGGATATCTGGATGGACAGCTTTCGGAAAAATGGCCTGTATTATATTCCGGATATTGAGGAGGAGCAGGGGCAGCCGTATTATGAGACTCTGAAGATGCAGGACATTACCAGGCTGCTGGCCGTTCCTTTAAACAGTGACGGAAAGATCATAGGATTTCTCGGGGTAGATAATCCGAGGCTGCATTATGAGGATCATACGCTGCTGTCGTCCATACAGTACTTTTTAACGGACAGCCTGAAAGCCAAGGAGCGAAAGGCGCGTCTGCAGTACATGAGCTATCGTGATATGCTGACGACCTTGTATAACAGGAACAGGTATATTCAGGTTCTGGAAGGCATGCAGGCAAAAACAGTGATAAAAACAGGAGTAGCATATATTGATATCAATGGTCTGAAACGGGTGAATGATCTTTACGGACATGAGGCCGGAGACAGGCTGATCATAAATACAGCGCGTTCCATGCTTGCAATTCTGCCGGAAAATGCTTACCGGGTAGGTGGCGATGAATTTGTACTCATCTGTTTTGACATGGATGAGAAGGTTTTCCGGAGTAAGGTCCGGGATATCTGTGACAGCATTGCTGCCAAAAGGATCAGTGTTTCTGTTGGCGTTGTCTGGGAGGAAAGCTCTTCGGAGCTTGATACAATGCTGAGAAGAGCAGATGATCTTATGTATGCGGAAAAAAAGAAATATTATGAAAAGCATGGAACGATGTGAAGGTATGCAGCAGAGTGTAAGAAGAGGTCAGAAGAAAATTCTGATAATGCTGTGCCCGGTATTTTTATACCGGGCACTTCGTTTGTGCTAAAAGAAACGCCGGAATAAAATACCGGACGAAATTTTGAAAGATTTTCTGTAACGTTTTTGAGATCAGTGCGTCTTATAAGTGAGAAGGGAGGAAAAGAAAGAACCGATGAATATTGAGGAACTTTACCGGACATATTTTGACATTGTATATCGGTATATCCGTTCTGTCTCACGTGATGGATCGCTGGCAGAGGAAGTGACCCAGGAGACGTTTTTTAAAGCGCTGAAAAAAGCAGATCAGTTCCGCGGAGACTGTGATGTGCGGGTGTGGCTCTGCCAGATCGCAAAGAATACGTTGTACGATCATCTGAAAAAGCAGAAAAAGCAGCTTCCCGGAGAGGAGCAGCCGGAAATAGCAGAAAGCCATGGCGGAGAAATTTTTGAGGAAAAGCTGGCACAGCGGAGTCAGGCTATGGAGATCCACAAAGTTTTGCATGGCCTTTCGGAACCGTATAAAGAAGTTTTTTCCCTGCGGACATTCGGAGAGCTGAACTTCCGTGAGATTGGAATGCTTTTTGGAAAAAGTGAAAACTGGGCGCGGGTGACTTATTATCGTGCAAGAGTAAAGATCAGAGAGGAGCTGGAACATGAAGATCACATGTGATGTAATACAGGATCTGATGCCGTCTTATATAGATGGGATCTTAAGCGAAGACAGCAAGGCGCTGGTGGAAGAACATATGGGTACCTGTCAGGAATGCAGAAAAATGTTGGAAATCATGAAAGAGGAGCAGGGAAAAGAGCAGAACCAAATGAGATCATCTGCAGCCACACTGAAAAAAATCCGGAAAAAGCTGATAGTACGCAGAGTTCTGACAGCAACCGTGGCAGTTATCCTGACACTCATCGTTGCGGCAGCAGGTTATAACCACTGGTATTTCAATGAAAAATACATGACTCTGGAAGACAGCGGAATGTACGTAAAAGACAACTGTCTGTATTCTTCCAATAATCTCATCAACCGAATGAAAGTACAATACACAGAAGATGGAAAAACAGAGTTTGTCTACGCCATTGACGCACCCTATGCAGGAACTCTGGAACTGAAAGGTAATGATATGCTGCTTCAGGATTTTTCCAAAAAGACAGAGGAGCTATCACCGGAGGATGACAGCACCCCGGAGACGGTAAAAGAAGTTTATTATATGAGCGAGGAAGCCCAAAAGAAGAGCCTGGAATTAACAGAGCTGGAAGCAAAAGGGGATCTGGATGCAGCGGAGAAAATTGTGGATGAGATGAAGCAGGAATCGGAACTGATCTGGGCGGAATAACAGGATAGAAAAACATCAACATCTATGTTAAAATAAACCTCAGACAGCACTGGGAAAAAGTTCCATAAAAATTCCATATTCCATGCTGTAAGTAAAAAACAGACAGTAGTGATTTCCATATTTACTGCTGAAAGACAGGGGGACATAACATGTTATTTGTATGCTATCCAAAATGCAGTACCTGCAAAAAAGCCCAGAAATGGCTGGACGAGAGTGGCGCAGAATATACGCTGCGTGATATTAAAACGGACAATCCAACAGCGGAGGAACTGAAAACCTGGTGGGAAAAAAGCGGCCTTCCGCTGAAGCGTTTTTTTAATACCAGCGGAAATATTTATAAAGAGATGAAACTGAAAGATAAACTTCCGGAAATGAGCGAAGAGGAACAGCTTGCACTTCTTGCAACAGACGGAATGCTTGTGAAACGTCCGATTCTTGTAGCAGAGGATAAAATTCTGGTCGGTGCCAAAGAAAAAGAGTGGGAAGAGTATCTGATGCCATGAAAAAGAAACTGAATTATATAGATATCATCAAAGAAACGGTGATCCTGACCGTGGCAGTGGCGATCATCGCAGCGGCGGTATATTTTTTCCTGGTACCAAGCCATACATCAGTCAGCAGTATTTCCGGTCTTGGAATCGTGCTTTCCAACTTTGTGCCGCTGCAGCTGTCGGCTATTACCATGATCCTGAATGTGGTATTGCTGATCATTGGATTTATTACCTGTGGAAGAGAGTTTGGAGTTAAGACGGTTTATACCAGTGTGATGCTGCCGTTGTTTCTGGGATTGTTTGAGATCATTTTTCCAAATTTCGGTTCCATGACAGATAGTCAGGAACTGGATGTTCTGTGTTATATTCTGGTAGTGAGTGTGGGACTTAGCATTCTTTTTAACCGGAATGCATCCTCAGGCGGACTGGATATCGTGGCGAAGATCATGAATAAGTATCTCCACATGGAGCTTGGAAAAGCCATGTCCCTTTCCGGTATGTGCGTGGCACTTTCCGCGGCGCTTGTGTATGATAAAAAGACGGTAGTCTTAAGTATTCTGGGAACGTATTTTAACGGAATCGTTCTGGATCATTTTATTTTTGACCATAATATCAAACGGCGTGTCTGCATTATCACGAAGAAGGAAGAGGAGCTGAGGCAGTTTATCATCCACGACCTGCACAGCGGAGCCACGATCTATGAGGCCATCGGAGCCTATAACATGGAAAAACGCCGTGAGATCATCACCATCGTAGATAAAGGTGAATATCAGAAGCTGATGAAGTTTATAAACCAGGAGGACCCGAAAGCGTTTATCACGGTTTATAATGTATCGAATATGCGGTATCAGCCGAAGAAATAAGAATATTTTGCTGGAATAAAAAAACTCCCGGGACAAAAGGCCCGGGAATTTTTTTGCCATATTTTACAGGAAAATATATTTCAGGATAAACAGCACTGCCAGTACATACATCAGAGCACTGATCTTCTTTTCTTTGGCTTTGCCTGTGATCAGGTTGATGGCTACGTATGTGATAACTCCCATGGAGATACCTTCGGAAATGCTGTAGAAGAACGGCATTGCGATGATACATACATAACACGGGATCGCTTCGGCCATGTCGCTGAAGTCAATGCTGATTACGTTGCTGAGCATGTACAGACCAACGATGATCAGTGCCGGAGCTGTGGCGAAGGATGGGATTGCCAGGAAGATCGGGGACAGGAACAGGGACAGGCCAAATAAGATGGCAGTTGTCACTGCGGTAAGTCCGGTTCTTCCGCCTTCGGATACACCGGAAGCACTTTCTACGAAGGTAGTGGTTGTGGATGTACCAAGAACTGCACCGGCAGTTGTTGCAACTGCATCTGCAAGAAGTGCGCCCTTGATGTTGGGAAGCTTGCCATTTTCATCCAGCATGCCTGCTTTAGAAGAGACACCAACGAGAGTTCCAAGAGTATCAAAAAGATCTACAAATAAAAACGCAAACAGGATAACAAGGAAATCCAGTGAGAAAACTCCGTCAAACTGCAGTTTTGCAAAGATCGGAGAAAGACTCGGGATGGAAAGTCCGTTGCTGAAATCCGGAAGCAGGTTGTAGAAACCAATCTCCGGGTTCGGAACATAAAGTCCGGCGAACTGACAGATGATGCCAAGACCCCATGTGATCAGGATACCCCAGAGGATGTTTCCTTTGACATTTTTTACAACAAGGATTCCTGTTACGATGATACCGATCAGAGCCAGGATAACGGTGATTCCAACATTGTTAAAGGAAGCCTCCACGCCTTTGGCTGCGTTATAACCTTCTACGGAGAAAAGCTGCAGCAGTGTGGAACCGCCGATTACGATGTTGGCGTTCTGTAATCCGACAAATGCAATGAAAAGACCGATACCAACACTGACTGCGGATTTCAGGTTCATCGGGATTGCATTGAAGATTGCTTCACGGATGTTAGTAAGTGAAAGAATGATAAATACGATACCTTCTGCAAAAACTGCAGTCAGTGCATACTGCCAGCTGTATCCCATTCCGATAACAACGGTGTAGGCAAAGTATGCGTTCAGTCCCATTCCGGGTGCCAGTGCGAACGGGTAGTTGGCGAAGATCGCCATCAGCAGCGTTCCAAGGAAGGCTGCCAGTGCGGTAGCTGTGAATACAGCTCCGGAATCCATGCCGGTCGCAGACAGGATGTTCGGGTTAACTGCCAGGATATACGCCATTGTCATGAAGGTGGTGATACCTGCCAGAACCTCAGTTTTGGCGTCCGTTTTGTTTGCGGACAGCTTGAAGATTTTTTCTAACATATTTCTTTCCCTTTCTTAAATATGTTTTTGGACAACATGTCTATTTTATCATATAAAAATTTTGTGTGCAATCGTTAGTGCTTAACAGATAATGTTATGTAAGGTAATTTTTTGCAAAATACTTTTACAAGCAGGTAATTTGTGTGTAAAATACAGAAAAGAGAGTATTCGATTTACAGACAGGTTTATTTTGCAATGAAAGGGGGATGGATAATGTCTGAGAAAAAACTGCGGAATATTACAGATGTGCTCTGCTTTTTGATGATCCTTGGGTACGTGATGTATCTTGTGGCCACCTGGGGAAATCTGCCGGAGAGGGTGCCGATCCATTTTAATGCGCATGGGATCCCGGACCGGTATGGAAAGAAGGGCAGCCTTCTTCTGGAGCCGATTTTGGGGCTGCTGATTCTGGCACTTCTGATGTTCTGTCAGAGATTTCCACAGTGGTGGAACTATCCGGTTGAGGTGACAGAGGAAAACAGAGAGCATATCTTTGAGATTGCGTCAAAAATGATGTCTGTGATCAAGCTGTTATCCATTGGAGTATGTCTTTATGCCGGGATCAGCGGGAATCTGGGAACGGCACCTATGTGGCCGGTGTGGATGCTGATCGCAGGGATTTTCGTAACATTGATCCTGGGGATCCGGAGAATATATAAGACTGATAAAGAAAATGGCATGGATGAGGAGGATAAATCGTGAAACGGTCGTGTTTGTGATCATGTAGCAGAGTGGAAGGGAAATGTTCGATTTATTGTACTGAATATGGATGGAACCAGCGAAAGCGGATCGCGAATATCCGCTTGGTGAAATTATAATAAAAACAGGAAAGGAATCTCAGAAGCATATGGTAGATACAAGAACAGATGAGCTTTACAGAGCGCTTCAGGATAAGGGATATCCCGATGAGCTGTGCCGGGAAATCGCCTATAAACATATGAATACCGATTACACAGCTACACGGATGCTGGGGTATTTATACAGGGTGACAAGTCCCAGAGTGGAGGATGTGATCGATGAGATGCTGGCGATCTTAAGTGATAGGGAAGCCATCGTCCGGAAGAAAGAGCTGGAGCACGCCCAGGCTACGATCAACAGCGTGTATCGGGAGGGTTTGTAACGGAAATCCCGGAGCTTTGCCAGTGCTGGCGGATCAGAAGCTTCATCCTTTAAGGAAAATCAGGAGATCATGGCTCTGGAGCATCATCTCCTTCCGCAGAAATTCATCATTGATAACTACATCAATATGAACGCACACTTTAATTTTATCCGTTTCTTTTAAACAGTATTGTTATTACGGTAGTGATTACTCTGATCGTAATTTATGCAAGTAATTGAAGATGGACAAAATAGTAATTGTATTAACTGATAAAGCATAGTATAATACAAATATGAACACAACATATAAATCAAACAACAATGTCGTCTAT
>OHAI01002195.1_pt1 | contig 14509 bp, 13 predicted proteins | sample 1577091 | NCBI WGS metagenome assembly OHAI01 (sample SAMEA3541548, study PRJEB24748) | human gut metagenome | biome: human gut; feature: human-associated habitat; material: faeces | place: China | collected 2012
TGATCAGGAGGTGCGTACGGCGGCTCTTGAGACCTTGGCCGAGAATTTGAGTGACGGTGTCATCGCTCCGCTTTTCTGGTATTTTCTGTTGGGTGTACCGGGGATGCTGGCGTATAAGATGGTCAATACTCTCGACTCTATGATTGGCTACCGGAATGCCCGTTATAAAGATTTTGGCTGTTGGGCGGCCCGTATGGACGACGTGGCCAATTACCTTCCTGCCCGACTGACTGCCCTGTTGATGGTGCTGGTTTCCGGTCGCTGGTCGCTGCTGAAGTTCGTGGCACATTACGGACGGATGCATGCCAGTCCCAATTCCGGTTATCCGGAAGCGGCACTGGCCGGAATCCTGAACTGCCGCTTTGGCGGTCCGCACGACTATTTCGGCGAGACAGTTTATAAGCCTTTTATTGGAGACAATCCTCGTCCGTTGAGCAGTCGGGATATGCGTGTGGCCATTCGTATCAACCGCTTGTCTGAATTGCTGATGCTGTTGTTTATGGCAGGAGGTTATTGGGCTGTTTTTCAATTGATTTATTAAGAAACACACAGGCTTTCTGAAAGCCTGAAAAAAACGCAAAGACGTTTTTGAGGGTTATTATTCATAGATGTATTCCACATCCGACTTCTTAAAGCGAAGAAGTCGGGTGTCATTGGGACCTGCGCCGTTCTTGCTTGGATAAAGCCCTTTCATTGTTCCGTTATAAAACCATCCCTGTCCGTTGCTGGGTGAGTAAGTGGCCCATAGCATGGCATTGTAGTGATCGTGTTGGATGCCATCGTTGTTCCATTGTGCTCCGGGGCCGTACCATACGAGTGGTTCGTATTGCTGCTCTACATTGTTGTACATCTGAATGTAAATCAGGTCAGACAGTGCTACGGTTCCTACCGTGATGTCGTTTCTTCTTCTTTGGCGACGTTGGATGTTTGAGGGGATGCAGAAGGGTGGGGACGGCATATGGCCCAGAAGGCCTATAGCCTGTCGCACACGAAGTGGATGTGCAAACACCACATCGTGTTCACGCCGAAGTATAGGCGCAAAATCATCTACAACCAAATCAGGAGGGATATCGGGGAGATTCTAAGGAGGCTGTGTGAGTACAAGGGCGTGGAGATCATAGAGGGGCACCTGATGCCCGACCACGTGCACATACCGGTCGGCATCCCGCCCAAGATATCGGTCTCGAGCTTCATGGGCTACCTGAAGGGGAAGAGCGCGCTGATGGTGTTCGACGAGCACGCGAACCTCAAGTACAAGTTCGGCAACAGGAGGTTCTGGGCGGAGGGCTACTACGTGTCGACCGTCGGGCTCAACGAGGCAACGATCGCGAAGTACATCAGGGAGCAGGAGGCCGCCGACATCGCGCTCGACAGGTTGAGCGTCAAGGAGTACGAGGATCCGTTCGCGAAGAAGTAGCTCCGCCCGTTTGACGGGCCCGCCACGAGTCAAGTGGCGGTGCGGCCTGAACGAAGTGAGGGCCGGGCGCCTTTAGACGCGCGCCCGGCACCACAAGGGTTATACCCTAAGAGCAAACCACCCCTTTGAGGGGTGGTTCTGATTTGCCTTCCCAGGTGTGACTATCTTCTTCTTTTACTGTTTCAAAAGTCTTGATGCAGCGGCTCATTAGCGACCATTGTGTTGGGATGCGGTGATTGATGATTGGCTACTTCTTAACTGGGCATAATGATTTCGTTGGTTATTATTATTAGCCCTAATTAGTTAAGGAGATTCCAATGGCTAAATTTTATAAGGCTGACGATACTTCTAATTTCGTGATTGCACTTACTGATAACGCTGCTGTTCCTACTGGCTATTCTCTTGTAGAGGCAAATTCGGTTGATGCTGCGGTTGAGAAGCATGTTCCTTCTATCGACCTGCAGCGCGATGGTCATATTATTCATGTGACTGTTGGCGAAGTTGAGCACCCGATGCTCGAAAACCACTACATCGAGTGGATCGAACTGGTTGAATGCGACAAGGTTCAGCGCAAGCACCTCAAGCCGGGCGAGAAGCCGGAGGCTGTGTTCTACACAGACTGCAAGAACGTGTACGCACGCGAATACTGCAACCTGCACGGACATTGGAGATCTAAATAATCACAATATCATGCTCACACGGAGGCCCGACACTCGCTGTCGGGCCTCTTTTCGTTGTTACCCCAACTTTGCAACCGGGTTGCATCGCATATCGGCTACCTTTGCATCAGTAAAAAGACAAACTAAAGACAAAGGACATGGTAACCAAGAAATTTCAGAAACCGATAATCTCCTTCTTCATGCTCATGGCCGGAATATGCTTCACCGAAGGAGGAGCCGCAATCTTCAACAACGGCATTGTGCGCCTGGCATGGTTCATCCTGGCGTTCCTGCCCGTAGGACTCGGCGTGATGCGCGAGGCATGGGAGTGCGCAATGAAGAAGGAAGTGTTCAGCGAGTTCATGCTCATGACAATAGCGTCGATAGGCGCCTTCATCATAGGCGAATATCCCGAGGCAGTGGCAGTGATGCTGTTCTACTGCGTGGGCGAGACACTTCAGGACATGGCCGTCGACAAGGCGCGCGACAACATACGCAGCCTGATGGAGTTTCACCCCAAGATGGCAGTCATAGTAAGGGGCAATCATAAGGTGGCCGACAAGCCCGAAAACGTCATTCCTGGCGAAATCATCGAGGTTAAGCCGGGCGAACGCGTGCCGCTCGACGGCATACTGACAAGCGGCGACGCTGCCTTCAACACGGCTGCGCTTACCGGCGAGAGCATGCCCCGCACCATTGAGAACGGCCACGAGGTGCTTGCCGGCATGATAGCCACGGAGAGCGTGGCGCGGATAAAGGTTACACGGCCCGAGAGCGAGAGCGCCGTGGCACGCATACTGAAGATGGTCGAGGAGGCATCGGAGCGCAAGGCGCCTGCCGAACTCTTCATACGCAAGTTTGCAAGGATATACACCCCTGCCGTAATAGCGCTGGCAGCGCTCACCGTCATCGTGCCTTACATCTGGTCGGCAGCAGGCACCGGCTTCGTCTACGACTTCAGCACATGGTTCTACCGCGCACTGATATTCCTCGTGATATCGTGCCCCTGCGCCCTCGTCATAAGCATACCGCTGAGCTATTTCGCAGGCATCGGCGCGGCATCAAGGCACGGCATACTGTTCAAGGGCGGCAACTGGCTCGACGCCGTGACGCATATCGACACCGTGGTGTTCGACAAGACGGGCACGCTGACGCGCGGAGTGTTCTCCGTAACTAAGGTCTGCGGCAACGACACAGGCAAGCTGCTGGCCATCGTTGCGGCTATGGAGCGCAGCAGCAACCACCCCATTGCCAAGGCTATAACTGCCTATGCAGGCGACAGGACGGCTGAGGTGAGCGACGTGAAAGACCTGCCCGGCTACGGCATGACGGCCACGGCAGACGGCGACAGATGGCTTGCCGGAACGCTAAGGCTGCTCGACCGCGAGAACGTAAGCTATCCGGAGGAGTTGAAGAGCGTGCCCGAGACCATCGTGGCATGCGCCAAGAACGGCCTGTATGAGGGCTACATACTCCTTGCCGACACGCTTAAGGACGACGCAGCAGAGGCCGTCAGAAGGCTCAGGAAGTGCGGAATAAGCCGCATGGACATACTTTCGGGCGACAAGCAGGCGCTCGTAGACAAGGTGGCAGCCGAGACTAAGGTGGACAAGGGATACGGCGACCTGATGCCGGAGGGCAAGGTAAGGCATATAGAACAGCTGCAGCGCGAGGGCCGCAACGTGGCTTTCGTGGGCGACGGCATCAACGACGCGCCTGTGCTTGCACTGAGCAACGTGGGCATTGCCATGGGTGCTATGGGCTCAGACATGGCCGTCGAGACGGCAGACGTGGTCATCCAGACCGACCATCCGTCGAAGGTGGCTGAGGCGATAAGGGCCGGCAAGCGCACCGTAAGCGTGGTAAGGCAGAACATAGTGATGGCCATCGGCATAAAGGTGGCAGTGATGCTGCTCGGACTTGCGGGCATGGCAAACCTCTGGGGGGCTGTGTTTGCCGATGTGGGCGTGGCCCTGCTGGCCGTGCTCAACGCCACAAGGATATTCTTCGGCAGAGCAGCCGGAGAGCGCAACGGCGCAAACAGAAATAATGGCCACTAAATTTTGCTTTTCGGACAAATAGAGTTATTTTTGCACCGAAATGGCATCTGAACAATACTATATAGACAAACTGAAGCACCGCGGCATAAAGCCGACGGCCACACGCCTGCTGATTCTGCGGGCGATGTTCAGGGGCGACGAGACGGTGTCGCTGCCGCAGCTCGAGAAACTGCTGCCGACGGTAGACAAGAGCACCATATCGCGCACTCTGTCGGTGTTTCTGATGAACCGCCTCATACATGTGGTGGACGACGGAAGCGGCAGCCTTAAATACAACGTATGCAGCGACGACTGCGACTGCGGAGTGGAAGACGAGCACACACACTTCTACTGCGAGAACTGCCAGCGCACGTTCTGCCTAAAGCGCATACACGTGCCCGTGGTGAGCCTGCCGGGCGGTTTCGTGCTCAACAGCATCAACTACGTGATAAAGGGCCTTTGCCCTGAATGTGCAGAGAAGCTCGGGCGCAAATAGAATGAAGACATAACAACAGTTAAGGGCGGAAAGACCGCATGCCGCGCAGGCACGCATCTTTCCGCCCTTAATGCGTATTTACAGCGGCAGCGCCGCCCCGTTGTCATCTTGCAGCGAAGTAAACGCCCTCATTGACAGCCATTCTTGCCTCATAAAGGCCCTGCTTGTCGAGCGTAACGTCCATGGTCTTGCCGCCCGGCAGATATATCTGCGCCGTGTCGTTGCCCTTCATCTTGAGCAGCACGGTTGTGGTTCCGTCTTTCTCAACGGCCCAAGTGTTGTCCTTTTCGTTATATGTAAAGTTCATCACATTGCCGTCGGCATCCTTTATCTCGTATCCGTCCTTGAGCGTGGTAACGGCATACAGCTTGCCGTCGCTGCCCATTATGCTCTCCGTCTTGCCTACATTCTCGGCCAGAGGATTCGAGCCTGACCAGAACTCGATGGTGTTAAGGACAAGCAAGTCGGCCGTTCCGCACAGCACGTAGGCGGGCGAAATGACTATGAAGATAAGTTCGTTGAGGAACTTGTTGCCCGTAGCATCCTTGTTCCAGTCGAGCACTTTGTTGAACAGGCCGAACGAACCTATGCAAGAACTCATGACCACTGAGGCAATCATGATAAGAAGAAAAGATTTTAATGTTTTGTTGTACATGGTTTTCTTAGTTTAAATGAATTAACAGGTTACAAATCTAATACAATAATTTAAAAAACGTGGATATGTAGTAATAAAAAATATGAAAAACCGAAAAATTAGTCATTTTAATCTACGAAAAATGTTCTTGCTGTATTTGTTTACAAAGGGTTTACACGCCGCACCGTGCGCATCGGCACAGCCTCTCATGCCGTCTGCCGCAGCCATTCGGCACCGCTGCCCGGTGAGAATGTTTCTGAACGACGGGCGACATGCCGCCGACGGCTGACCGGCCAAGGCTGGCAGCGGGTTAAACTGTGTTAAAGCAACATGAGTCGCAAATCCGGTTAAGGCTCTCAGAACGGCAATGCCGGGCACGAAAGCGCGGTCAGGACTGAAAAACAGGCGTTTTTGTGTTAAATGTGTAACCGCCTGACAGCATGCCATTTACGCCTTACGCCGCATCAAGAGCAATGCGGCTGCCGTGCAAAAGGTGGCCTTTCGTAATGCAAAAGACGGTCTTTTACACGCCAATATACGGCCAACTGCATGGCAAAAAGCAGTGAAACGGGGCGCAAAACATGGCAGATTTGACTGTATAAAGCGGTGAAATGGGGAAAAAACGGCCATAAACGGCTGTGCGGAGTGTTATAAAACGGACAGCGGAGTGTCTCAAACGGAAATTTATTTTGTAAAGAAACGCGAAAGCGCAAGAGTTAAAAAATCGAAAGCCGGCAGCGTTTCCGGGCGTGTTGGCACGATGAAACCGCAAGAAAATCGGCTCAATCAGGCTGCCGGACAGGACCTCATTGAGCCGTTATGTCTACAGATAGAGCACGCTCTCGGTGCCCATGTTGAACAGCAGGTCGAGTATGCTGAGGTTAGGCTGAAAGCCGTGGCGCTGCTCATACACCTGATAATATCTCCTGGGAGCGAACATCGGGTCGGGCATGCTGTGCTTAGGGCGTATGGCGTCGCGGTAGTCGTCGATGCCCATGCCTTCGGCCTCGTCGCTGAACATGTAGCCCGCAGTAGGCTCCACATGAGGCTCTATGTCGATGAGTTCGCACATTTTGGCACATATCTCAGCGTTGAAATCGTAAAGGAAGGTCCACTCCTTCTCAAAAAACGGCCTGATGTCATCGGCATAATACTCAAAGAACGGCGACTCGCCGTAGGCGCTCATCAGCGCGTTCCAGTGTATGTGGCGCCAGTTGCCGTGGTTGCTTATGCGCACATCCTTCATAAGGCACTTTGACACCTGCCCCGGTTCATCGGGCCGTTGGCCGTCGGCGGTGCGCTCCACGGGCACCGTAAGGGCCTGCAGGCCGTTGGCGGTGGCTATCACGCAGCGGTTGCGGTAGGTCTGTTTGATGAAACTGTCGTAAGCCTCAACCCTGACTTTGTCGTATCGGTTGAGTTTCTGATACCATTGTACGGGGCCGAAATAGGCCGATGAAAGCAGTGCTTCTGACATGATATGGGGTGGATTTGTTGTTTCTTTAAATGTTTGCTGTTATATTAATGCGCCATTTCAACGCCTCAACGCGGCTGTCTGCCGTCATAAGAATGGCGGCCAAGAGCGCCGCAGACGGCTGGATTAAGCCCAGCAGTAAAGTTATTCTGCGCCAAGTGGTCTGGGCTTTCTTATGATCTGCATGTTGCGTCCGGGGCGCAGGCACTCGTAGAACGGCAGCGAAGGGTCGACAGAATAGAGCAGCACCGACACCTTGCCGATGATGTGTGTCTCGGGAACAAAGCCGAAGAAGCGCGAGTCGTATGGCTCTGAGGGACGGCCCGAACTGAACCAGTAGTAGTCGTTGCCGAAGGCTGCGCAGCGTGTCTCTGCTCCGTCCACGATAAGGCGGCCGTCTGCAATCTCTGCGTTGCGCCCCTCGTATCTGTTATACAGAAAGCAGAGCAGGCGCATGTTGCTCTCGCTCACCTTTACTATGTGTTCCCTGCCAGGCACCATCAGTCTGACGCCGTCGGCCATGACGGTGTCGCCGGGCACGCCAGTGCAATAGCAGGCGCTTACAGGAAGACTTGTGAATGGAACGGAAGAGTCAGCCGGACAGTTGAAGGCCACGAGGTCGCCGCGCTCAACGGGCGATGGCATCCAGCGCGTGTATCTGAAGTAAGGACCGCCGCCCGTGCGCAGGCCATAGCTCCACCTGTTTACCAGCACGCGGTCGCCACTGACAAAGCAGGGTTCAAGCCCTGAGCCGCTGACCGTGTAAACGGTAAACACCAAAGCGCGGAAAGCCAACATCAACAAGATTGTGACTATCAACGCCATCACAAACTTGAGCGCACTTCTCATAGTCCTTAGGATTAAGAGTTATGAAGCAAGAGTGAAGAAGTAAGGCGCAGACCCGTCGGGCGGATGCTTGCCGGCCTATCTTTACGGCCTTGTTATTTGCCGATGCGGCAGATGCCGTGGCGCGTCAAGACGCTGCCTGCGCCGTGCAAACGGGCCTTACGGCCGGCACCCTACTTCCTTTCTCAGTTCAAAGTCCTTAATATATTGCTTTTACTTTATGTTATCAACAAAACGGAACAGGCGGCTCCAGCGCACCTTTGAGAATCCGCTGCGGTCGGGATCGCTGCTCCACCAGATGAAGATAGGCTTGCCCACGATGTGGTCTTCAGGCACAAAGCCCCAGTAACGCGAGTCGGCCGAGTTGTGACGATTGTCACCCATCATCCAGTAATAGTCCATCTTGAACGTATACTTGTCTGTCTGCTTGCCGTTGATGTATATCTTTCCGTTCTTAACTTCAAGCTGATTGCCCTCATACACACGTATAGGACGCTCGTAAACGGCAATGTTCTTCATGTTGAGAGTTATGGTCTTGCCCTTCTGCGGAATCCATACCGGACCATAGTTGTCGCGTGTCCATCCCGTGTAGGCGTTCAGCGGATAGATGTCTCCCACGGTAGCCTCGGTGTTAAGGGCTATGCTTGCCACGAGGTCGCGGCGCTTTGCCAATGCCGTTGCGGCCTTCTTGGTCAGCGGCATGTATCCGTTCTGGTTAAGACTCGTAAGGTCTTCCATGCTTATTCCCAGCTCATGCATGAGGTCATCGGGCAGCGGCTGGTTGAGCTTCACGTTGTATGTATACTGCACATTGTCGGGTTCCTTGTTGGGTTTGCCGTCGAGATACACTATGCGGTCCTTTATCTGGAGCGTCTGTCCGGGCAGACCCACGCAGCGCTTCACATAGTTTTCGCGGCGGTCAACGGGCCTTGAGATTATCGAACCGAACTCAGGATGGTTGTCGAGGATGTAGTTTCGTCCGATGTTATACACTCTGTTGTACCAGTCGCGCTGCTGCTGCGGAGTGAGTTTCGACATGTCTGGATGATCCATTATCAGCTGACTGCCATAAGAATAGCACATCTGATAGTAGTCGGCAGCCTGATACTGCGGGTTAGACACGAGCGTGTCGCCTGCCGGATAGTTGAACACCACGATGTCGTTGAGCTCAACCTTGCCCAGGCCTTTTGCGCGGCGATAGTCCCACTGCGGCCATTCGATGTACGACTTGCAGCCGAACACGGGCAGCGTGTGCTGTGTGAGCGGCATGGTGAGGGGCGTCTGCGGTATGCGCGGACCATAGCTTACCTTGCTCACGAAGAGGTAGTCGCCGGTGAGAAGCGACTTCTCGAGCGACGAAGAAGGTATGACATAGTTCTGGAAGAAGAACAGGTTGATGAAATAAACGGCCACGAGGGCAAACACCAAAGCATCTACCCACGACATGATGAAGCGCACGGGGCGCTCTGAGTCTTTCCACCACTGCCAGCGTATTTTCTTTGTTATGTAGACGTCGAAGATAAACGGAACGACGATAAGTCCGAGCCAGCTCTCAAGCCAGTAGAGGAAAATGAGATACAACAGGGTTACAACGGCAAACTTGGTCCATTGCACCTTCATATTAAGTTTTTTCTTTTCTTTGTCAATCATTGGTGTAAATATTTATTGTTTAGTAGTTAAAGGAGTTAAAAGTAGTTATCGCCGTACAAGTACGGCTTAGGAGTTAAAGTCATTACCCTTGAGGATTATTATTGATATAAATAATCACATACACATTGTACACGTGCAAAAAGCCTTCAAGGCTAATGACTTTAACTACTTAGCAGGCACAGCCTGCGATAACTTCTTTAACTACTTTAACTCCTAAAATTTAAAACTTAAACATATCACTTATCGTCAGCAGTCCGCTGTGCTGTGCCGTATATTCGGCTGCAAGCACTGCTCCCAGGGCAAAGCCCTTGCGCGAATGGGCGTCGTGAGTGATGGTTATGCAGTCGGCCTCGCTGTCGTATGCAATGGTGTGTATGCCCGGCACCTCGCCGCGACGCACCGAGTCGATGCGCAACTCGTTGTCGGCACAGTCGGCAGAGCCTTCCATATGACCGTCGGGAGCCGTCAGAGTGCCCTTCACCCAGCTGTCCTTGCGGTCGAGATTATCTATTATCTCCTCGGCAAGAGTTATTGCCGTGCCGCTCGGAGCGTCGAGCTTATGCACGTGGTGAGTCTCCTCCATTGTAACCGAATACTGCGGAAATCCGTTCATTATCTTTGCCAGATAGCGGTTGACGGCCGAGAATATGGCCACGCCTATACTGAAGTTAGAGGCCCAGAAAAGGGTCTGTCCGCCCTCGGCGCACATCTTTCTGACATCGTCGCCGTGGTCTTTCATCCATCCCGTAGAGCCCGACACCACCTTGACGTTGTGCGCAAAGGCCCTGAGATAGTTGCCGTAGGCGGCAGTAGGATTGGTGAACTCGATGGCAACATCAGCCGAGGCAAAGGCCTCGCTGTCGAAGTCCTGCTGGTTGTCGATGTCGATTATACTTACAATTTGGTGGCCACGGCCAAGGGCTATCTGCTCAATCATCTTGCCCATCTTGCCATAGCCGATAAGAGCTATTTTCATAATTAAATCGCGATTTAAATCATCTGCAAAGATAACATAAGTCAGAGAGAAAACAAAATAAAAGAGTTTTTTTAATTCTGCATAACTTATTTTTATGCGCGCAACACGCTGCCACACCGCCACTTGCGCCGATATAAGTCCCCGGCACGGGCCTACTGACAAGGCCGAAACAGCCACACAGGGCACGCAACGCCGGCTGCCGGCGGCCATAATGAAGGCAGAACGCACGCCGACGGCATCCGCCCTTGTAACACGCTGTGGCTCAACGCGTTGCAAAAGGCCGTCTTTTAGCTTCTAAAAGGTGGCCTTTCAGCGTGTAAAAGGGCACCTTTTGCAATGCGATATGCCGTCTTTTGGAAAACAGAAGGTAACGAGGCTTATCGCTTACGGCATGATAAGGGACTGCGGCTCGGCTAAGGGCAAGGAGCGGCCGCAAGGCTTTGTGATAAAAGAACAAGCCCTGACGCTTCAGAAATGGCGTCAGGGCTTGTTTCATCAGGCATCAATATGATGCGTTATTCGTAAAGATAGAACATGCGCTCCATCATCTGCCACTTCTGGTCTGACGTAGCGTCGGCGGCGCAGTCCTGAAACATTGCCACATGCTCTTCCCATTCCTGCTGTCGCGGCAGCGTGGCAAGGCGCGCCATCGCACTGTCCCAGTCGAAGTCTAACGGTGCGTCGACAATCATAAACAGGCGGTTGCCGAGGATGTAAATCTCCATTTCCAATATGCCTACGGCCTTTATTCCTTCCTTAATCTCGTCCCAGAAGTGCTCTTTGTCGTGAGCCTCGCGATAGCGGCGTATCAGCTCCGCGTCGTCTTTCAGCTCCATTGTCTGACAGTAACGCTTTACGGGCACGCCGAATTCTTTTGTCTTATAACCTTCCATAGTTATATTTTTAATTCATAATTAATAATTCACAATTCATAATTGGGTTGGTTCGGTGCCCTCTTATTTTATGGGTTAATTTATAATTGGGCTAATTTTCTTAATTCTTAATTTTTACTTTTTAATTTTTAATTTTTACTTCTCGGTTTTCCCTTCTGCCTCTTTGAATACGTCATTGATGATTTGGCTTGCCAGGGTGAAGCCGAAGATGCCGGTGATATGCACCATTGAGCCGTTGGCGCGCGCCTCGTCTGACGTGCCCTGATTGGGCAGAAGCTCGTCGCTGTAGACGCATCTGAACTTGCGCGCAGGCTTGTCGCCCTGACGTTTGAACTCCTGACGCAGCTTGCGGGCAAGCGGACAGCCCTCCACCTTCCAGAATTCTGTAACCTTGATGCGCGACGGGTCGAGCTTGCGCGCTGCCCCCATAGACGACAGCAGAGTGGCTTTTGAGCGGCATGCCGTGCGTATCAGAAGCATCTTGTCGGCTATGCTGTCTATCGCGTCGACAACATAGTCGTAGTCGTTGAGATTAAATTCTGCCGCCGTATCGGCACTGAACGCCATAAAACGCGCGTCAACCTCAGCCTCGGGACTGATGTCGAGCAGTCTGTCGCGCAGCACTTCCACCTTCGGCTTGCCCACGGTCGACGTGGTGGCCATGAGCTGCCGGTTGATGTTCGACGGACACACGCGGTCAGGGTCTACAATGGTTATATGTCTTACGCCCGAGCGCACCAGTGCCTCAACACACCAACTGCCTACGCCGCCCACGCCAAACACAATGACGCGCGTTGAGCACAGCCTTTCAGTGGCATCGTCGCCGAGAAGCAGTCGGGTTCTTGATAAATCGCTGTTCATAAAACACAATCACACAATTAATTCATAATTAATAATTCATAATTCATAATTGGACTGGTTCTATGCCCTCTTATTATTATGCATTAGACTTTAAATCTCAATTAAAAGGGCTATCTTCAGCTGTGTTTTCAGCTGCCAAGTCATGCTTTCTTAATCCTTAATTCTTACTTCCTAATTACCCAGTCTCTTCCTGCAATCTTCGAGAATGGCCATCAGTTCGTCAACGGTCGAGGCGCGGAGCATGGCTATACGCGTCTGACGGAAGTCGGGAATGCCCTTGAATATTGGCGTGGCGGCGAGATGACGGCGCGTGTGCAGTATGCCGCGATACTCGTCTATGCGCTCCACGTTGATGCGTAGCTGCTCCTCGAGGATGTCCAGCTTGCGGTTGAAGTCGAGTTCAGGGTCAGGCTCCTTGCCGTTAAGATAGTCGCGAATCTCCTTGAAAATCCATGGATGACCGAACGTTGCGCGGCCTATCATCACCGCGTCTACGCCGTAACGCTCGAACGCCTGCCTGGCTTCTTCGGGCGTAGTGATGTCGCCGTTGCCTATTATGGGGATGTGTATGCGCGGATTACGCTTCACTTCGCCTATCAGAGTCCAGTCTGCCTGACCTGTATACATCTGCGCCCTTGTGCGTCCGTGTATCGTCAGAGCCTGTATTCCGCAGTCCTGAAGCTGCTCGGCAAGCTCGGTTATTATGAGGTTATCGCTGTTCCATCCGAGCCTTGTCTTCACCGTTACGGGCACTTTCACCGCCTTGACCACCTCGCGTGTTATGTCGAGCAGCAGCGGAATGTTCTGCAGCATGCCTGCTCCGGCGCCCTTGCCTGCCACCTTCTTGACAGGACAACCGAAGTTGATGTCTATCAGGTCAGGACCGGCCTCCTCAACAATTTTTGCCGCCTCCACCATCTGCGGCACGTCGCGGCCATAGATCTGGATGCCCACGGGTCTCTCGTCGTCGCTTATTGTGAGCTTGTTCATGGTGCTTTTAACCGAGCGCACCAGTGCTTCTGCGCTGACAAACTCGGTGTATACCATGGCCGCTCCGTAGCGTTTGCACAGCCGGCGGAATCCTATGTCGGTTACATCTTCCATCGGCGCCAGCAGCAAAGGCCGGTCGCCAAACTGTATGTTGCCTATTTTCATTGCGTGTAGGGTTGATGGTTTTGTCTTAAGTAGTTATCGCTCACGCGGTGAGCTAGTAGTTAAAGGAGTTATCGCCGGCTGTGCCGGCTAGGAGTTAAAGCCGAATGTCCTGCTGGTGTTTGTGGAACTTATGGGACATAATGAGACTTATGCCGGGATAAGCCACAAGGCATTTGACTTTAACTACTAGCTCACCGCGTGAGCGATAACTACTTTAACTCCTTTAACTACCTGACGTTTTTTCTATTTTCAGTTATTAATTAAATGATAAACTCCTCCTGCCATGCACCTCACCATGCCTTTCATCTCAAGCGTGAACAGGGTGGCGGCGAGGCGGCTGACGGGGATGCCGGAGGTCAGGGTCAGACTGTTTACCTGCTGGTCGTTCTCCTTCTGCAAGGCATCGGCCACGGCCTGCTCATCGGCTGTAAGCTCGGGAAAGAGCGTGCGCTCTATGCCGTTGCGGCGAGCCTGCTCCAGACGGGCGTCGGTCTGCCATCCCATGGCGTTTATAAAGTCGGCGGCGCCGGATATAAGGCCCGCCTTATTGTCGCGTATAAGGTTGTTGCAGCCTTCAGAATACATGTCGCCCGTGCGGCCGGGAAAGGCAAACACGTCGCGGCTGTAGCCGTTGGCAATGCGCGCCGTTACAAGTCCGCCGCCGTGGGCGGCACTCTCTATGAGCACCGTGGCGTCTGATATGCCTGCCACGATGCGGTTGCGGCGCAGGAAGTTGAGCTTGTCGGCGTTGGTGTTTGAGAAGAACTCGGTGAGCAGTCCGCCCTGAGTGAGCATCTTGTCGGCCGTGTCGCGGTGGCGTGGCGGATAGAGATAGTCTAATCCGTGAGCCAACACGGCCACCGTGTCGAGTCCGTTTGCCAGAGCCTCGCGGTGCGCGCAGATGTCCACTCCGTATGCCAGTCCGCTTACAATGAGCACGTCGGGGCACATTGCAGACAGGTCTTTAACAAAGCTGTGTATGCAGTCCTGCCCGTAGGCGGTGCAGTGGCGTGTGCCGACGATGTTGATTACGCGCATGCGGTTGAGCCTTGCCGTGCCCTTATAGAACAGCACGAGCGGTGCGTCGATGCACTCCTTCAGCCGCTGCGGATAGTCTTCGCTGCCCATGCACAATATGCTTATGCCGTTGCGCGCCGCAAACTCAATCTCGCTCTCTGCCCTTGCTTCTGCCTCAGCCGTGTCTGCCAGCGCCTCGGCAGTGCGGCGGTTGCAGTCGGGCATCAGGTCGCATATGTTGCGGCGGTTGTCTATTATAGCCGTAGCGCTGCCCGCCTTGCGCCACAATGCGGTTATCTCGGCAGAATTAAAATAGCTGATTCTGCTGAGCGTAAGCATGTTTAATATCTCTTGTTCGTGCATGGCGGGGATGGTTTTTGAGGATGGGAGGG
>OHAI01002196.1_pt1 | contig 14504 bp, 10 predicted proteins | sample 1577091 | NCBI WGS metagenome assembly OHAI01 (sample SAMEA3541548, study PRJEB24748) | human gut metagenome | biome: human gut; feature: human-associated habitat; material: faeces | place: China | collected 2012
CTCAGGATCTGATAATATCTTCCTGCCTCAGCAATTTTCCATCAGTATCATATACAGATACTGTTTTATTAATAATTTTTACCTTACATCCATTTCTGTCAACAATTGGAATTTCTACGGGGTGATTGGGCGGAATATTTCCACTACCATTTGCTGGTTTACTAACACTTCCATTACTATGTATAAAACCTTCATTTTGTTCAATCGGACCATCCCAATCAGGATCAGAAAATAGCCTTGTTACATTTCGAAAGTCCATTACTACAAAATATGTTTTTCCAAATTCTTCTTTATAATGTGTATAATGCGGCTCATATACTTCCCTGATCAGCACTTCTGTCGCCTCACGCACCAGCGGGTTCAGGTAATCCTGCGTTGCCTGCTCCCCGCCTTTTTTTGTAAGGTATACAACAAAAATACTCCACGCACCTTCCGGCACATCCAAAGTCAGAAGACGGCTCTCCCGATTCATCTGTTCTGTAATGTCACATATGCTTTCTGCAATCACCGGATCTCTTTTTTCTGTTCTCTGGCTGATGCGCTTCGCAAGCAGAACCTTCAGGATTTCCTGCTCCGGGTCCGGCTTATCCCATGGTCTTCCTTTCAGAAGTGAAAAATCGATTCTTGCCCTTCTTAAAGGGCCCTGGACATCGTAACGACGCATATCCAGATACTTTTTCAGATACTGTGGATAATCGGATTTAATACGTCCGTTTGCATATCCGGTAGGAAAATGAGAATCATCCAGTATCCACAGTTTCATATCAAGTTTCTTGGCTTTATCAAGGATAAAATCCATATCTTTCCACCAGCCGTTGCCTACAAAATCCGGATGGGGACGCGCTTCCACGCATACCCCTTTCATTCCACATCCGGAAATTTTTTCCATATATTTCTTAAGAACATCATGGTCTTCCCCATGCTGCCAGAAAAACGGATAAAGATAATTTTCCATGTCAAGCCTCCATCATTATTTCTCTATTATTATCACAGTATCCTTTTGTTTTACGTTTTCTGCAACTGTTTTTACAGAACTGTAATCATCGCTGTTTGTGACAAGAACTGCCGTTGTATCGCTGTAGCCAGCTTTTCTGATCTTGTCTCTGTCAAATTTCAGAAGTTTTTCCCCAGTTTTTACTTTCTGTCCTTCTGTAACAAAAACCTGGAATCCGTCACCTTGCATCTTGACCGTATCCACACCCACATGGATCAGAAGTTCCACACCATCAGAAGATGTCAATCCTACTGCATGTCCGGTGTCTACCACAGATGTGATCTCACCGTCAAAAGGAGCCACAATAATTTCTTCTTCCGGTTTGATTCCGACGCCTTCTCCCATGATTCCGGAGGCAAAAGTTTCGTCCGGGATATCTTCTCTACAGATCACTTTTCCGCTTACAGGAGCATAGATTATGGTTTCTTTATTATCTGATATCATTTTGTTTTCTTCCAGAACATGATTATTCATATCGGTATCCATTTGTTCTGCCACCTGCTCAGCTTCTTCCACACCAGAATCTGCCATGATAAATGCCAGAACTGCTGAAACCGCAAATGAGATCAGTGCACAGATGATAAATCCATAGAAACTGATATCCAGTCCTTCCGGATTGATCATTGCAGGAATTCGAAACAGACCGTCACCAGCCATGGTATACATTTTTCCGCCAAGTGCTCCAAGGATTCCGCCGCTGATTCCACCGCCGATCCATGCACAGACAAACAGTTTGAAATTCGGCAGTGCGATGGAATAGATTGCCGGTTCTGTTACTCCGCAAAGTGCAGATGCAAGACTTCCAAATCCGATTCCACGTTTTTCAGGGTCTTTGTTTTTCAGTGCATATCCTAAAGTCACACCAGCAAGTGCCCATACAGTCAGGCCTAATACTGCATTTACCGGATCATATCCCTGTGAAAAAAGATTGTTCATCAGAATCGGAATAAATGCCGCATGAAGTCCAAGCAGAACAACCAGCTGCCAGAATGCGCCCAGAAGTGTTCCGCCAAGCAGTGGGCTCATTCCGAAGATTCCAAACACTCCTTTGGACAGCCAGGAAGACACAGTATTCATAACCGGTCCGATGACGATCCAGCTTAACGGAACTGTGACTGCCAGCACAAAGGTCGGCACCAGCATAAGCTGAAGCATGGACGGAATAAATTTCTTTGCCAGTTTTTCAAGTTTGGATGCCACAAAACTAGCCAGTACAATAGGCAGGAATGTATTTGTATAAGATGCTGCCGCAACCGGAATCTTAAGGAATGTAATTCCACCTTCTGCTGATACTGCTGAAACAAGGTCAGGATACAGGAATGCTGCTCCTATGACAGCTGTTACATATGGATTGCAGTCGAATACTTTTCCACAGGTAAATCCCACGATTACCGGCATGAAATACAGGATTGCATCGCCTGCTGCATAAAGAACGAGATACGTTCCGTCTGTTTTTGTCAGGATTCCTGCTGTTACCAGGATTACCAGGATTCCTTTGATGATTCCACCTGCGATCATCGGTCCAAGCATTGGCATGATGCAGCCGGAAATTGTTTTAAAGAATCGGTTCCAGAGACTGTCTTTTTTGATCAGTTTCATATCCTCTTTATTGATGCTTCCTTCTCCTGAAATCTGTGCTTCGCGTCTCACATCTTTGACTACTTCGCTGACATGTGTACCGATGATAACCTGGTACTGTCCTCCCTGATTCATTACACCTTTGACACCTTTTATCCCGGCTACCTTATCTTTATCCGGAATACTGTCGTCCTTCAGCACAAAACGCAGTCTCGTCATACAGTTGGTCACGTTGACAATGTTTTCTTTTCCACCTACAGCTGCAACTACTTCTTTTGCCAGCTGGGTATAATCTGCTTTTGCCATTTTCTTCCCTCTCCTTATATTTGATAACGTTATTATATCTTTCAGACCCGGCGAAAAAAATAACGTATTCCTCATAATCTATTGACCAAATCCACACAGTTTGATACAGTAACTATATCTTTATCCCAGGTATATTGACAGGAGGTACGCCGCTATGAATATCCATTCTCTTCATCATTATCTTACAAATTTATCCGAAAGTGAAGAACATTATCGTTCCGGTTATCCCTTTTCCGGCTGGAGCCAGCTCCCAAAAGTACAGATTCATGGCCGGGAAATGTACCGGATGTTCCCTGACAATCTTATTTTTTCATCCATGCACGGAGAAAATCCTGTTTCCAGTCAGAATTTTGATATTCCTGTAGGTCTGCAGGATATCTCAATCAAACGAAATTCCAGATTCAATCCGGTTCCGGAGCATGTCCATTCCCATATCGAAATCAATTATGTTTATTCCGGTACCTGTCCTCAGTACATAGACGGAAAACCTGTCCTTCTGAAAAAAGATCAGGTACTTCTGATTGATACCGACTGCCCTCATTCTATTGACGCTCTGGGCGAAAATGATATCATGATCAGTATGCTGATCCGAAAAGAATTTCTCCGTGACCGTATGTTTTCCCAGTTTTCCAAAGACAGTGTACTCTCCCGTTTTTTTGTCAACGCGCTGACAGAGCAGACAGACCACGACCACTATCTTCTTTTTCATTCAGAAAAAGACCGAAGGATCCCTTTATTTTTCTCAGAACTATTCTGTGAATTTCTGGATCCCTCGGTCAATTCCGGAGATATTATTTTTCATTTATTTTATCTGATCATTGCTGAGCTGATCAATGTATACGAGAACGATCTGGCAAAAGAACAGGAATTTTCAACGGTTATGCCAATTGTTCCGCTGATTCGTTACATCGAGAACAATTTCCGCACCTGCACCCAGGAAAAAGTCGCAGATTTTTTTCACATCAGCCCCAACTATGTTTCCACTCTTCTTAAGAAAAACACAGGCTATACTTACATCCAGTTGATCCAGACCCAGAAGCTGAAATCTGCCGCAACACTTTTAAAAACAACTTCTATGCCAGTAACTGCAATAGCCAACCAGGCAGGCTACGAAAACATCAGCTTTTTTTACAAAAAATTCCAGGAGCGGTATCATTGTTCTCCTAATGAATACCGGTTAAGAACTCCTGTTCTTTAGCCTTACGCCTCCTTTCCCATTTTTTGCAAGCAAAAATCCGCTGCTCTTTTTCCTGCATCTTTGCAGGCAGAACAGCGGATCTTCAGATATCAGGCGGATACATTGGTAATCCGCATTTATTTCACTTAAGCTTCCAGAACTTCTTTCAAAGAGTCTTCAAATATCTCAAGTCCTTTCTCCATCTGCTCATCGGTCATGGTAAGCGGTGCAAGGAAACGTACGACGTTACCTGCTGTTCCACAGTTCTCAAGAAGGAGTCCCTTCTGAATCGCATTCTGGATCAGCTTGGCAGTAAGCTCTGTTGCTGGCTCTTTTGTTTCTTTATTTTTTACAAGCTCGATACCGATCATTGCACCAAGGCCTCGTACATCACCGATTACCGGATATTTCTCCTGAAGCTCTTTGTAGCGTTTCATGACGGTCTCACCGATATGTCTTGCCTTTCCTTCATAATCATCACGTTTCATGATATCCATAACAGCCAGTGCTGCTGCACAGGATACCGGGTTTCCGCAGAAGGTTCCTCCGATGGTTCCTGCAGGTGCCGCATCCATGATCTCGACTCTTGCTGTAATTGCGGAGATCGGAAGTCCTGCGCCAAGAGATTTCGCAGTTGTGATAATATCCGGTGCTGCGCCTGCTTCTGCCCAGTACTCAGATGCATAATATTTACCTGTTCTGCAGTTACCACACTGAACCTCATCTGCGATCATCAGAATTCCGTTGTCATCGCAGATCTTGCGGACTGCTTTAACCCACTCGATCGGTGCCGGGATAAATCCACCTTCGCCCTGAAACGGCTCAACGATCATGCAGGCAATCTCACTTGCAGGTGCGCCCTCGTCAAAGATTCTCTGAAGCTCATCAATGTAATACTGGATCGCCTCTTCCTCTGTATATCCTTTTGGTGCACGGTATACATATGGATATGGTGCACGGAAGATTCCTGCCGGGAACGGTCCCATGCCAACTGCATATGCTTTTTTTGCTGTCAGTGCCATGGTCAGGTTTGTTCTTCCATGGAAAGCACCTGTGAAACAGATCACGCCGCTTCTTTTTGTGAAGGCTTTTGCAATCTTGATGGCATTTTCATCACACTCTGCACCGGAGTTTGCGAAGTATGTTTTTTTCACATCTCCTTTACACGGCATGATCTCATTTAATCTTTCAGCCAGTGTTACATAACCGTCATGTACATATACATTGAAAATTGTGTGGAAATATTTTTCAGTCTGTTTTTTTACCGCCTCGATGACTTCCGGATGGGAATATCCGATATTCAGGACGCCAACACCGCCGACCCAGTCAAGGAATTTATTTCCGTCCATATCTTCAAACATGGCTCCTGATCCCTGTTTGATACAGATCGGATATGTTTTTCCGCAAAGTGCTTTCGGGATTGCTGCGTCTCTTCTGTCAAGAAGTTCTTTTGATTTCGGTCCTGGAACCTGCTCTGTTACAATCTCCGGTAATGCGGTTGCTAATTCTGCTGTTGTCATAATATTCTCCTCCTTTATCTGGTCACGGCTTTTCTGCCTGCCAGACTCCTCTCGGAGTTCTCTCCGGAAGCAAAAAAACAGGCGCCGGATGTGTTATCATCCGACGCCTTTGTCGTTTATCTGCTGTGTTATTTTGTTTTTTGATTTAGGTAGATTATAGCATTTTCCGGTACGAAATCAATAGGCCTGGTGTTGTATGTTTTTTGTGCACAGTGCACAATTTCTATTATCTGCGATACCGATATCGCCTGATCAGAAACGCCATCTTCAGCTCCAGGCAGGTATCCAGGTTTTCAAGATCGCATCCCAGGATCTCCCGGATCTTTTTCAACCTGTAATTTAAGGTATTCCTGTGAAGAAACATCTCTTCTGCCGTCTTTTTGGCATTGCAGCTGCAGTTCAGATAATTTTCCAGAGTTTCACTTAAGTTTCCATCGTTCAGTTCATCTGCCTGCAGCAGCTTTCCGATTTTTTCTTCCATATAAGTATCCAGGATTCTGGAATCGTCCACATGGGAAAGTAATGTATAGATTCCCTGATCCCTGTAAAAAAATATCTGCCCCTTCAATCCGGAAACTTCTGCTGCCCGAAGTGCTGAGGAAGCTTCGTTCCGGCTGTCTTTTACCTCATCCAGATACGCCCTACTGTTTCCGGCTCCGATCCGAAGCTCTATTCCATATTCCCGCTGTGTTCGGTCCACGATCCTGGCAAAAATTTCTTTTATATTGCTATCCTCCGCTTCTCTGTCCGGAAGCAGTGCAAGGATGGAGCCTGCCTGTGGAAGGATAAGGATATCCTGTTTTATGTAACTGGAAAACTCAGTACAGATCATACGTTTCACATTCCGTCCGGTTGTCAGGGAATCCTCGTTCTCCCATCCGCTTTCTATATTTCCGGACGCAAACGCAAATTCCGCTACAAAAAAGCTCCCCTCCAGATCAATATTCAGATATCTGGCCTGTGCCATCACACGCTCCCGGCTTAAATGTTCTGCATCCAGAATAGAGGAAAACAGCTGCTCTGCGGCATTTCGGTCATTTTCTTCCAGAACAAGCCTGCGGCAGATGATCTGAGACAGATCGATCAGAGGATATTTCTCCGGAAGCTCAAAAAGAGGCAACGCTTTCTCTTCACAGTATTGCATCAGTTCCTCTGATATCTGGCCTTCATTGATTCCAAGAGCCGTAATTCCATGCCCATACATCTGCCGGATCATCTCCATCAGCTTCCGACTGTCATCCGTAACACTGGGATTGGTCAGAACTACAAATTCGTCTCCGTGGATATAGTTTTCGATCTTATATTCACTTTTTACACATTGCAGACAGTCTGCAAAATAAATCCATCGAACAGATTGCTCCAAACCGTTTTTTCCTGCTTTCAGCTTCAGAACCTCTGTAAGCTCCGGAATCTGCATCATATCTTTACAATTCATAAAGTTCTATTCCTCCCACTGGTGCCTTTTCATATCCACGCATCCATTTGCTTTAAATTCCACACCTTCGTCTTCCAGAAGTTCCCTCTGTTCTCTCCATCCTGGTGCAGTACGGCCTGCATGATTCACAACTCTGTGGCAGGGATATTTCCCATAAAATTCTGCCATGCTTAAAACTTTTCCTACAAGCCTCGAATTTTTATCCCAGCCGATGAGACGTGCAATCTGCCCGTAGGAAGCCACTTTTCCTGCCGGTATTTCTTCCACCACGGATAGTATTTCGTAGATCAGATCCTCATCCAATATTTTTCCCATTGTTGTTCCTCCGAAGCATTTTTTATTTTATATCCACAATTCTTCCCAGGTCAATCTTCGTTCCATCTGTCAGAAAGATTTTCTGGCTGCAGTCGTCAATCTTTTTTATCTGCCCGGTGACGGTTACATAGGAGCCTCCCTCTTTCCGGTCATCCGGCTGGAAATAGATGATGGTGACGGACTCTGTTCTCTCCCTGTCGGCTATCAGCTGCCGGAGTTTTTCATCCAGTTCCTGCTTTTTGTCTTCGGAAAGCTGTACCCAGTTATCGGTGAGTCTGGCTGTTTCCCGGATTGCGTCTTCATAGCCGGTAAGGGCTGCAAAGGGGGAAAACTGTGCAGCTCGGTCATAGAGGGGCATCTGTGGGTGTGTTTTTGAAACATGGTGAGGCAGGTTTATGATGTCCTGGTATTTGCCTTTTGGTTTCTTTTCCATTTATGCTCTGTGACCTCCGATCTGGTTGTTCCGCTCTATGGTTGTGGAACCTTCCTGTAAGCTGCTGCCTTTCAGTATGGCATTTTTTCCGAATTTCTTTTTTACGGAAAGCATAGCTTCTTGGAGCTTTCGCTCTTTTTCCTGTTTTTCTTTTTCTGCTTTCTGTTCTGCCTCTGACACTTCTGATTTAAGGTAATCCGTGAACAGATTCATCTGCTGATATACGGGCTCTGCCGCTGCCAGTTTTTCATCTGTGAGCTGATTGGCTGTGATATAGACACGCCGGATCAGAAGTGTTTTATCCGTGATACGCTCATACAGGTCAAGGACTGCCTTCATGATCGTTGATGTGGATGAGGTTGGATTGTCCAAATTTACAGTTCCGTGACCATGTTTGGGAATTTTTCTTCCATAACGGTCTGTTTTTATTTCGCCCTGATATTTTTTCCTGCCGGAGGAAGATTTCAGATTGTCAATATCGTAGCCTATGGTAAGGACTATCTGACTGGTTACCAGCCTTTTTTCCACAAGCTGAAGAACCAGCATGTCTGTCATTTCACGTACGATCAGTTTCGCCTGTTCAAAATCACTGGGACAGTGCAGTACCTGACCGGAACCGATGCTGTTTGTTTCCGGTTTGTAGGCTTTGATCAGATCCATGGTCACCGGTTCGTATCCCCATGCATGATCAATCAGAAGTTCCGCGTTGATGCCGAATATTTTATAAAGAAGATCTTCATTATAGTAATCACGCACACCGCCCAAAGAGCATCTGGCAATGTCTCCCATCGTGTAAAGTCCTACTTCTTCCAGCTTCTTCCTGATTCCTGTGCCTACCCGCCAGAAATCTGTCAGCGGCCTGTGATCCCATAAAAGTTCCCGGTAGGACTGCTCCGTCAGTTCTGCGATACGCACACCATTTTCGTCTGGTGTTACATGTTTGGCCCCGATGTCCATGGCAATCTTACACAGATAAAGATTGGTTCCGATTCCGGCAGTTGCCGTAATCCCGGTCTCTTTCATTACATCGGAGATCATTTTTGCAGCAAACTCTCTGGCTGTCATCTGATACATTCCAAGATAATGGGTGACGTCCATAAACACCTCATCTATAGAATAGACATGCATGTCCTCCGGTGCCAGATAACGGAGGTAAACGTTATAGATCCGGGTGCTGTAGTCCATGTACAACGCCATTCTCGGCGGTGCTGTCACATAGGAAACGGCCAGTTCCGGATGCGCTTTCAGTTCATCCGAAGACCAGGATTCTCCGGTAAAACATCTTCTTGGTGCTTTTGTGACACGTGCCTGATTGACTTCTTTTACACGCTGGACCACTTCAAAAAGTCTCGCTCTTCCTGGTATTCCATAGGCCTTCAAAGAAGGGGAAACTGCCAGGCAGATGGTTTTTTCGGTTCGTTCCCTGTCTGCCACAACAAGATTGGTGGTAAGTGGATTTAAGTTCCGCTCCTGACATTCCACGGAAGCGTAGAATGATTTCAGATCGATGGCTATATAGATATGATCTTCTTTTTTATCCATGGATACACCTCCGGAGTGTTTTCTTTTCTTATTATACCAGAAAATTTGTTCGATTATAGGTCTTTTTCTTATTTTTACATAAAAAACCTCCTCCGGTTTTTATTGCCGGAGGAGGTCTCTATCTGAATTCCCCTCAAAAATACTTTATAATTATATGTTTCCGATTCTGCTTAGAACAGTCCTGTGATCTTACCGCTCTCATCTACGTCAATCTTGGTTGCAGCCGGCACTTTTGGAAGACCTGGCATGGTCATGATCTCACCTGTCAGTGCAACAATAAATCCTGCACCTGCGGAAATCTTAAGATTTCTTACTGTTACCTCGAAATCTGTCGGAGCACCAAGCTTTGTCTGGTCGTCTGTTAAGCTGTACTGGGTCTTAGCTACACAGATCGGGCAGTTGCCAAATCCAAGTGCCTCCAGCTGTTTCGCCTGCTTCTGGGCATTTGCTGTAAGAACCACTTTCTTTCCACCGTAAACCTTCTGTACGATCTGGTTCAGCTTGTCCTCGATGGAGCCTTCCAGTTCATAAGCATATGTGAAATCATTCGGCTCTTCAACAAGACGGATCACTTCCTCAGCAAGCTTGATTCCGCCTTCGCCGCCTTTTGCCCATACCTCGGAAAGTGCTACGTTTACGCCAAGCTCTTTACATTTTGCTTCTACAAAATCAAGCTCTGCCTTGGTATCGGTCGGGAATGCGTTGATAGCTACCACACATGGGAGTTTGTATACATTTTTGATATTGCTTACATGTTTCAGAAGGTTCGGGATACCTTTTTCAAGAGCCTCAAGGTTCTCATTGTTAAGATCTGCTTTTGCAACACCACCGTTGTATTTCAGGGCACGTACAGTTGCTACGATAACAACAGCACTTGGTGTAAGTCCTGCCATACGGCACTTGATATCCAGGAACTTCTCAGCACCCAGGTCGGCACCGAAGCCTGCTTCTGTGATTGCATAGTCAGCCAGTTTCAGAGCCATCTTAGTTGCTGTTACAGAGTTACATCCGTGTGCGATGTTAGCGAATGGTCCGCCGTGTACGATAGCCGGTACACCTTCCAGTGTCTGTACCAGGTTTGGTTTCAGGGCATCTTTTAAGAGTGCTGCCATAGCGCCTTCTGCGTGCAGGTCACCTGCGGTTACCGGTTTCTGCTCGGATACTTTTCCGTAGGTATATCCGATGATGATCTTGGAAAGTCTTTCTTTCAGATCTGTGATGTCGCTTGCCAGACACAGAACTGCCATGATCTCAGATGCTACCGTGATATCGTAGCCGTCTTCTCTCGGCATTCCGTTTGTCTTTCCGCCAAGGCCGTCTACTACATTACGAAGCTGACGGTCATTCATATCTACGCATCGTTTCCAGGTGATCTTTCTCGGATCGATATTCAGAGCGTTTCCCTGGAAAATGTGGTTGTCGATCATAGCTGCCAGCAGGTTGTTTGCTGCACCGATTGCATGGAAGTCACCGGTGAAGTGAAGGTTGATATCTTCCATTGGAACAACCTGTGCGTATCCGCCGCCTGCTGCTCCGCCTTTTACACCGAAGACCGGTCCAAGAGATGGCTCGCGAAGTGCAACCATTGCTTTTTTACCGATTCTGGAAAGTCCGTCTACCAGACCTACAGAAGTTGTTGTTTTTCCTTCTCCTGCCGGTGTCGGGTTGATGGCTGTAACGAGGATCAGTTTTCCATCCTCCGCATTGGTGTCTTTTAACAGGTTGTAATCAATTTTTGCTTTGTACTTTCCGTACTGCTCCAGATATTTGTCATCAATCCCTGCTTTTTCTGCGATCGCTGTGATCGGCTGCATGGTACATTCCTGTGCAATTTCAATGTCTGATTTGTAACCCATTGTTTTAAAATCCCCTTTCTTTTTTCCGCTTTGTCCGCCGATTGATAGCCATATTTTACCATGTTTTGTAAGATGATTCAATTGATAATTATTTATTTCACAATCTTTATACGTTTTGTACCAAAAAATGCAGAAAATTCCGCCAAAAGGCGGAGCGGCACAATTCTGCATTAAAAAAGAAGGATTCCCGGCTTTTTGCTGCCGAAAATCCTTCTCTTTTTTATTTTTTAAGAATACTGCGACTCATCCACCTCAAACGGTTCGTCGCACGGTCCTTCGAGGAGGCGGTAGCTGCCCTGTGTGGAGAAGTAATACCATTTTCCGTCGATCAGTTTCCATCCTTTTACGGCGTAGCCGTTTGCGTCAATGTAGTATCTCTGCTCGGTGTCGTTTGCATAGCGGTGCGGGTTCAGGGAAACCCATTCGCTTTTGGCCCAGCGGTCTTCGTCTTCGATGTAGAACTTCCAGCCCTCATCGGTTTTGGTCCAGATGGAGGTTACCTGCTCTTCCATTTTTTCGAAAAATTTGGATTTCTGGGAGAGATCATCATTGAGCTGGTCGAAGGTCAGCTTCTCTGCAAGCGTCTGTTCACCTGAAAACAGGTTCGTTCCAAGACCGAGGCGGTCACCCTCAATGGTAGCTCCGAGACTTGCGATGGTGGTCGGGAACATGTCCATGGTGGTGAAACTTCTGTTTTTCTCCTGCTGCGGCTGGATCGGAGAGTTGATGATCACGTTGTATACGGTTCTGGTGTAGTCCGGATCAATGTTCTCACAGAAATCGGAATCCATCGTCAGATGGTCGCCAGAAATTACGATCGTTGTGTTCTCGTAGAAATCCTGCTGCTGAATCCAGGAAACGAACTCGGTGACCTGCTTGCTGGAGCAGTGCAGAACCATTCCATACTGGTTGTCGCCGTCGTTTTCTTCATCGCAGAGCTCACACGGATAGCCATCCTCAAAATGGGTGTCTGCGGTCAGCATGGTGAAGTTGAACGGCTCTCCCTCTGCTGCGATTTCGGTCAGACGGTCTTTGGCAAAGGAAAAGAGTTTTTCATCCTCATAGCCCCACCATTCGTAATATCCTTCCGGGATCAGGCCTTTTTCCATAGCCCAGTTGTAATCGTCTACTTCGTAGTCGCCGTGCTCTTTAAAGTACTCTTCCCGGCCGCCGAACTGTCCGATTGAACCGATGAAGAAATACTGCTTGTAGCCTTCATCCGCCAGGACATCACCCAGGGTATTGATTTCCGGGAAGAAGCTGGCCTGATATGCCATCTCATTTCGCTGGATTCCGATGCTGAGAGGCAGACCGGAGGTCTGTGCGAAAATTCCGGCAATGGTCCAGGTTGCGTTTACGGTAGGCTGGCCGCCGCCGAGCAGCTCCGAATTGGAAAAACTGATGTTGTCTGCGGCAAGCTGGGTCAGCTCCGGGATATAGTTTTTATCGAATGCTCCGCCGGAAGCTTTGTCTGCGTAGGTGCTCTCCATGGATTCCAGATAGAGATAGATCAGATTTCGTTTCTGTTCCGGGAACGTGATATTCACGCGGTCCGGATCTACGTAGTTGTCTTCTACCACGGTATTGTACGTGCTCTGATTTTTCAGATAATCTTTTACGTCCAGTGCTGCCCACACGTCATTGATGGAATAGACGATGCTGGCGGCTCCTGCCGCGATACAGATCATCCCGAACGCCACATGGGCTTTGCGTTTTTCCCGAAGAAAAATGCTGACCAGAATCAGAAGGATGAGTGCTGCCGCTGCGATCAGCGCACTTGAGCAGATATAACTCATCAGAAGATCATGGCTGGTTCCGGCAATCGGGGCCTTTAACTGGTAAACAAGCTCTTCCATGCTCAGATTCGGCCATGTTTTCCGCATCCAGCGCTCGGACGTAAACAGCAGCACGCCAAGCGTTCCGATCAACACTGCAAACACAGCCAGCAGAATGCGCCCTGCTTTTTTCGTTTTTTTCTGTTTCTTGTGTTTCATCTTCCTACCTCCAAAAAGCATTACAGCTTACAAAATCTTAACTTTTCTTTACAATCGCCTTACGTATTATAGCAAAGACCGTTTTAAAAAGATAGAAAATTTTTATAAAATTTTTGCACAAAAAGTGCAGCCAAAAACATATTTTTTGCATGACACATAAAAACCCGCCCGGCACCGCAAATCTCTTCGCGGCCCAAGCGGGTTTTTCATCTCTATTCCGGGAAAGCCTTATCAGCTTGCCTTGTTCTTTCTCTGTTTGATGACCTTCAGTCGTGTGAACTCCTCGCGCTCCTTCTCCTCCAGTGCGTCCGCGATATCCTTGGACAGCTGGGTGTAATGCGGAATCGTGATGTTCTTCAGCGCGTTGGCACGCTTCTGTGTTTTCTTGATTGCCGCAGCAAGGCGGTACGCCGAGTTCTCTATCATGGAAAGGTTTAAGGTCAGGTCTTTTACTTTTTCAAAGGCCTGTCTTGCCTGATCCAGGGACTCCTTCGTGCTGTAGTAAGCATAAGTCGGGGCCTGTCCGGACGGATCAGCCTCTACCAGCGGAATTTCCACGCCCATGATACTCCTTGTCTTGATCCGGATAGATTCCTCCACCGGAACGGTATAGGACACGGTCTGTACGTTGGTGATACCGATCTCCATGTTCGCAATCTGCAGCGCCGCATATGCTTCGCGGAACGTCACATCAATCTGACGCTGAATATCCTTTGCCTCATCGATCAGGCCCATGAGCTCGCGGATCAGAATATTCCGCTTCTTGTCCATCAGCTCGTAACCCATGTGGGCAAGTTTCAGAGAGTTCTTTGCAAGAATCAGGTTTCCCTTGGTAGGAAAGGTATTCGGGTCCATTCCGATCTCACTCCTCTCGCTTACTCATTCATGGCATCGGCTTCTGCCTTTGCTTTTGCTACTGCATCAATGGTGGTCGGATGATAATACTGATCCAGAACCTTGGTGTTGACACGGTCGAGCTCTTCTCTCGGAAGCAGTCCAAGAAGCTCCCATGCCTTGTTCAGCGTATCTTCCATGGAACGGTTTTCATCCATTCCCTGGCCGATGAATTCATGCTCGAATTCATTACCGAATACCAGGTACTGTTTATCGATCGGAGAAAGCTCATCCTCACCGATAACGGATGCCAGGGAACGCGCATCTCCTACCTTTGCATAGCAGGAGAACAGCTGGTTCGCTACGTCCTGATGATCGGCTCTTGTGTAGCCCTCACCGATACCATCCTTCATCAGACGGGAAAGACTCGGCAGTACGCTGATTGGCGGGTAAATAGACTGGCCGTGAAGCTGACGGTCCAGTACGATCTGGCCCTCGGTGATATATCCGGTAAGGTCAG
>OHAI01002197.1_pt1 | contig 14503 bp, 8 predicted proteins | sample 1577091 | NCBI WGS metagenome assembly OHAI01 (sample SAMEA3541548, study PRJEB24748) | human gut metagenome | biome: human gut; feature: human-associated habitat; material: faeces | place: China | collected 2012
GGTGGGCACAAGCCGCATGATTCTGCGCCAGCACACCCTCGCGCAGGTTGTCATGGGGTTCGTGGCGGGATGGTTCATCGCCTACTGGACGGTGCTCATAGTGTAGCGCGTCAGGCGTGACACCGGCTGCCGGCGGCTCGCCGGCACTGACATGGAAAGAAAACAACAGCAACATAAAAACATAACGACACATGAAACCATCAGTCAGCATCATCATGGGCAGCACAAGCGACATGCCCGTAATGGAGAAAGCATGCAAGTTTCTCAACGACATGCAGATACCGTTTGAAGTGAACGCCCTCTCCGCACACCGCACACCGCAGGCGGTGGAACAGTTTGCCAAGGAGGCGAAGGGACGCGGCATAAAGGTCATCATAGCCGGAGCGGGAATGGCTGCGGCACTGCCCGGAGTGATAGCGGCAATGACAACGCTCCCCGTGATAGGCGTACCCATAAAGGGAATGCTCGACGGACTCGACGCCATGCTGAGCATCATACAGATGCCGCCGGGCATACCTGTGGCTACGGTAGGGGTGAACGGCGCGATGAATGCCGCCATACTCGCAGTGGAGATAATAGCCCTCGCCGATGAGGACGTTGCCGCACGTCTCGCCGAATACAAGGCTGGACTGGGCGCGAAGATAGAAAAGGCAAACAAGGAACTTGCCGAAGTGAAGTACGACTTCAAGACAAACTGACGCTGTAAGTGCGGTGGCAATATCCGTCACCGCACTTCCTTCCATCACGCTGACGTGCCCGCAGGAGTGCATACGCCACCGGCATACACTCCGTCGGAAGTAAGTCTCCGAACGTACGCGCCTTTTCCCGCATCCCCTCTCCGGCAAGACAACCGTGCGTCATGCCCCGGCTGGCACACTCACGCCGCGCATCCCATCCTGACAGAAGCCGCACACATGTGCGTATGACATATGATAACCTGCGAAGCCATTGACCTGATGGCACTGCCACTGTTACTATAACATCCTATCATTATTAATATGATATCTTACCATTGCTACTATGATATTCTATCACTGTTACTATGATATTTTACCATTGCTGCTATGATATTCTATCACTGTTGCTCTGATATTTTATCACTGCTGCTATAATATTTTTACATTGTTACTTTTTTACCTTTTTACTTTCAAATTTTATGAGAAGATTATTTACCATTATGATTATGTGCATAGTCGCGTTGCAGTCGTCAAAGGCGGACAACGCGATTACAATCACAAAGGAGAACACGTCTGTAGTGATGTCTGCGGACGAGTGCGGACCGGTCAGACTGGCGGTAGATGCGCTGTGCCGCGACTTCGGTAAGGTGATGGGCTTCGAGCCTGAAGTGAAGGACGGCATCGCCGGAAGCGGCATTGAGCTCGTCGTGGTGAACGACGCCACACCGTCGTCAAGGGCGTTCCTGCCTGCGGAGACTGAAGGGTGGGGCGGCAACACCTTCGAGGCTCACCGCATAAAAGCCGACGGCAACCGCATATACCTGCACGGCATGGACATGCGCGGAACCATCTATGCCATCTACTCGTTCAGCGAGAAGTTCCTCGGAGTGCCGCCGCTGTGGTACTGGTGCAGCTGGCAGCCGGAGCATAAGGACGCTGTGGAGGTGCCGTCGGCGTACAGTTACTTCCAGCCGTCGCCCACAGTGCGCTATCGGGCATGGTTCCCCAACGATGAGGATCTGTTCATTCCGTGGCGCGCCAAGAGCAGTGACAACAACGAACTGTGGCTCGAGACAATGCTCAGACTGAAGCTCAACACCGTAGAGCACACCGCCACCGTGACCACAGACGGCACACTCAACAGCGAGGCACAGCTCTACAAGAAATACGGACTGGTGCTTACCTCACACCACATGATAGCACTAAACAACAGCTTCGCCAACTGGGACGCTTACTGGAAGGAGGTGCGCCACACCACACCGCCGCCTCTCTCGGTGAAGGATATGGCGTCGCTGAAGGAGTTCTGGCAGTATTCCATCGACGCGGTGAAGAACAGCGGGGTGGAGAATCTGTGGCAGGTGTCGTTCCGGGGAAAGACAGACCAGCCCTTCTGGTCGGTGTTCGTCGACGCGCCGGAGTCTGACGCGGAGCGCGGGAAGGTCATCACCGAGATGGTGAACACGCAGTATGAGATGATACGCGAGTCGACAGGAGAGGACAATCCGTTCGTGAGAATGACCTTCTACGACGAGATATCGTCGCTCCTCGCAGCCGGACACATACAGCCGCCTACGGCTACCAACATGCTATGGACATTCGTGGCAGGACGCCGCGACCACTATCCCTACGACGACCTCGTGGCTTGGAACAACGAGGATAACGTGAAGCTGGGCTACTACATGAACCTTCAGTTCTACTCCACGGGTGCGCATCTTGCTCCGGCAGAGGGTCCGTGGAAGATGGAGGACAACTACCGCTACGTGCAGTCGAAGGGTCCTCTCACGTTCAGTGTGGTGAACGCGGGCAACCTGCGTGAGTTTCTCATGGAGATGAGTGCCAACGCCGCGATGATGTGGAACGCGGAAACCTACGACACCGACACCTTCCTTGCCTCGTTCTGCAGCCAGTATTTCGGTGAGGAACATGCCGCCGAGGCTGCCGGAATAATACACGACTTCTACTATTCATACTGGAATCAGAAGAAGAGCGACTTCCCCGGAGGGTTCGACCGGCAGTATGTCTTCCAGGACCTGAGGCACGCGCAGGTGATAAAACAGATAAACGACGCGTGGAACAGCTATTCCGACAATCCGCTGAAGGAGATAGGTTATGAGAGCGTTCCGGGCCGCACGTTCCGCATAGAGGGCGACAATCAGGTGCAGAGCATCATCGACGGCACGGCGGCGGAGATGGAGGCGTTCGCCGATGTGGCTGACCGCTGCGACCGGCTCATGCCGCTCCTGCCCGCCGACAGGCAGACTTTCTTCTACGACCACGTGGCGGCATACGCCCATTACATGGCTCATCTGAGCGCGGCGACCCATTACTTCACACACGCCTACAAACATCCTGACAGCCGGTTTGACGACCTCTCCCGCGCGCTTACTGAGATGAAAGCCGCCAAGGCTGCGCTCACGGCGTCGGAGCATGACGTGTTCGATGGTTGGTATGACACGGACGACAAGTTCGACATGGACGGCAAGATAGACATAATACACTCGCGCCTCGCCGAGAACGAGGACCTCACGCTCACCTGCCAGCTCATAAACAACTACGACTTCGAGCTGAACCACAACGGACAGCAGAACCCGTCGGGCAACATCGAACGCGGCATTCCCTACGGATGGGAGTCGGAAGGCACGCTGAAAAAGGGTGCCAACGGACTCGACTCGTACGGAATAAACCAGGACGCGAAGAATCCACACGGGCTCAACGTGTGCTGGATAAACTCCGTACCGATGCCCGACAAGTTCACGCTCTACCAGACCATACCCGCCGGGAAGCTCGGGGCGGGCACCTACCGGGTGGCTTGCCGCCTGTGGGTGGAGGTGAACAAGAAGACATCGTGCCGACTCTTCGCCAACGACAACGTGCAGTATTACGGATATAAAAGCGACTACACCAACCTGCTTACCGAAGGCGAGCATGTCGACTACGCCGGATATGCCGGAGGAAACACGTCGGACATCGTGCTGAAAGAGATGGAGGTGACGGTGGACATAGCCGACGGCGAGGACCTCACAATAGGCATAAAGACAGGCAACAGGAAGAACAACGGCACCGTGGCTACCGACAACGCGGGATGGTTCAAGGTGGATTTCTTCCGCATCCACCGCCTCACGCCCACCTCGATAGATGACGCGCAGACCGCCGCCGCCTCCCCCGCGCCAGAGGGAATATACTCTCTCGACGGACAACTCGTGAGCCGCGACAACACGACGGAGGCTCAGCTGAAACGCGGGATATACATCGTCGGTGGTAAGAAGAAGGCTGTGAGATGAACAGAACAGGTACAATAATTGACTAAAAACTACACTACATGAAACATTCATTATCTTTTTCAGCACTTATCGTCGCACTTTCAATGGCATGTAACGCTGTTCATGCCGACGACATCACGATAAGTGAGGAGAGCCGGACTGACGGTATGGCTCTCGTGACTAAGGAAGACGGTGCCGCGCCTTTCGTGATAGACGCCGCCGACGCTGAGGTTGTGGCAACTGCCGCACAGGCAGTATGCGGTGACATTGAGACGGTGACAGGTGTGAGCCCTGCCGTCCTCACCTCCGTTCCCTCTGCCGGAACAGCCGTGATAGCGGGCACAATAGGACAGTCGTCTCTCATAGACGGCATGGTGGAAAGCGGCAGGCTCGACGTGAGCGGCATAAAAGGCAAGTGGGAGGCTTTCGGTCTGCAGATGGTGGAAAATCCGGTTGACGGACTCGACAAGGCTCTCGTGGTGTTCGGCAGCACGCCGCGCGGCACGGCATACGCCCTGTTCGAGATATCGCGTCTGGCAGGAGTGTCGCCCTTCATATGGTGGGCTGACGTGGCTCCGCAGAAAAGACAGGCTCTCCATGTGGGCGGTGACAGGACGCTGGTGGGCGAGCCTTCGGTGAAATACAGGGGCATATTCATCAACGACGAAGACTGGGGCATATGGGTGTGGGCAAAGGACAACTTCGAGTCCGACCACGGAAACATGGGTCCGAAGACCTATGCCAAGGTGATGGAACTGCTGCTCCGCCTCAGAGCCAACACCCTGTGGCCTGCCATGCACCATCAGACAGAGGCGTTCTGGGCAAACAAAGACAACCTGCCCGTGGCGCGCCGCTACGACATAGTGCTCGGTTCGAGCCACTGCGAGCAGATGTTGCGCGACAACCTTTGGGAGTGGGACCGCTACGGGGGACACGGCAACAGCGACTTCAACTATGCCACCAACAAGACGATGGTGCAGAAATACTGGGCTGACAGAGTGGGCGAGAGCCGGGGATATGACGCCATCTACACGCTCGGAATGCGCGGTGTGCACGACGAGGGCATCAACGGCTACCCGACAACAGCCGACAAGGTGCGCGGACTCACGGAGATAATAGCCTACCAGAGACAGCTCCTTGCCGACTCGATCGGTGACCCGACGACCATTCCGCAAGCCTTCATACCTTATAAGGAGGTGCTCGACGCCTACAACGCCGGACTGAAGGTGCCCGACGACGTGACGCTCCTGTGGGTGGACGACAACCATGGCTACATACGCCAGCTGCCGACCGACGCCGAGCAGGCGCGCAGCGGAGGCAACGGAATATACTATCATCTGTCCTATCTCGGCACTCCGGCGTCCTATCTATGGCTGTCGAGCATATCGCCGTCTCTCATTAGTTATGAGCTGACAAAGGGCTACCGGAACGGCATGGACACCCAGTGGATAATCAACGTAGGCGACATAAAGCCTGCCGAGGCGGAGCTTGAGTTCTGCATGGAGCTGGCTTGGGACATCGACAGATGGACTCCGGAGAACGCCTGGAAGTTCACAAGATACTGGATGGCGAAGACCTTCGGCGAGCAGACTGCCGACGAGCTGGCTGCCATAAAGGAGGAATACTACAGGCTGGCGGCTGCCGGCAAGCCCGAGCACATATTCAAGGTGAGCTACACCATGGAGGAGATGGACAGCCGCATAGCCGCATATGAGGAGCTGGTGAGCCGTGTGGAGAACATCAGAGGCTCCGTGCCCGCCGCGCTGCAGGACGCTTTTTACGAGATGATAGAATATCCCGTGAAAGCCGCATATTATATGAACGTAAAGACATTCAGGGCTGCTCAGAGCATCACATGGGCTGATGCCGGCGACAGGGAGAAGGCAATGGCATGCGCCGCGGAGGCAAGGGCGGCATACAGACAGATAGACATCATCACGCGCAAGTACAACAACGAGACGGCAGGAGGAAAATGGCGCGGAATGATGAGCTGGAAACCGAACGGCGGAACGCAGTTCAACATGCCGGAGACTGCCACAATGTCGAGTGTGTCAAAGGAACATAAGACTGTCGCCCCTACACCTGCTGAGGCTGTGCCTGCGACAGATTTCAAGGCTTCGGGAGGCAACCTGACCGTCATGAGAGGACTTGGCATAAGCGGGGCATCCCTCACCGTGTGGCCCATGGACATGACGGCATACGGCGCCGACAGGCTCGACAGCGCGCCATACGCCGAATATGAGATAGCCGTAAGGCGGGGCATCAACACCATAGAGGCACGTTGTCTGCCCACATTCCCAGTAAACGCCGCCTACGACCTTAGGATAGCGATATCCGTGGACGGCGGAGAGGCGGAGATACGCTCGCTGAAGACAACTGCTATGGAGGGCAAATGGAACAAGACATCCATACAGGGATACAACGAGGGAGCGGTGGTCTACGACTCCGACAGCGACAAGACAGTCACCGTGAGAGTGTGGATGCTCGATCCGGGCGTGGTGCTCAGCGAGATACACAGCACTCCGCTCGAGGGCGACAGCGACAGTCTGACATCACAGTTGCTCACAAACCCTGACTTTGAATACGACCACGACGGCAACCTCAATCCCGAAGGGGAGACACGGAGGGGCGTGCCTTACGGATGGCAGGCGGACACAAGCCGTCTCAACGGTGAGTCGTGGGGAATAAACAACGACGGTGGCAACTATCACGGAAACAACCTGTGCTGGTTCCTCAGCCGTCCGTTCCCGGCAGAATTCGAGCTGTCGCAGACCGTAAGCGCGGACAAGCTTGAGCCTGGCATCTACAGAGTGACATGCCGCCTGTGGGTGGAAAAGGCGATGCTCACCAACTGCCGACTCTTCGCCAACAACAATGTGCAGTACTTCGGAAAGGAGTCTGACTACACCAACGTGCTCACACCGGGCGAGAACAACACCTATGCCGGATATGACGGAGGCGACGCCAACTCCATCGTTCTGAGAAACATGGCTGTCTACATTGAGATAAAGGAAGGCGAGGATCTCAAGATCGGCATACGCACGGGCAACAGAAGAAACGACGGCTCGTACGCATCAGACAACTCGGGATGGTTCAAGGTGGACGACTTCAGGATTGAGAAGACCGACGCTTTTCCCGATACCTCGGAAGAGGACCTTACGCTCACCGAAAAGCTTATAACCAACTACGACTTCGAACTCTACGACGACAACGGCACAATACGCGAGAACACGTCCGGACAGACGCGCCGTTACACTCCTTACGGATGGCATCTGAACGGCTCGTTCCCCGGTGACTCGTACGGACTTAACAACGACGCGGCAAACCCGCACGGCACAAACGCATGCTGGTTCCAGCCGCACGACGACTACATGCCTGACGGTTTCCAGCTCAGCCAGACCATAAAGGCGGAGAGTCTCACGCCGGGACGTTATCTCATACAGTGCAAGCTGTGGGTGGAAGAGGGACTGCTGTCGAACACAAGGCTCTTCGCCAACGACGACGTGCAGTACTACGGAATGGACTACGACTACCGGGGCTGCCTCACAGACGGTGAGAACAACACCTTCGCTGGATACATCGGCGGACAGTCAGGCAACTATGTCATGCAGGACATGTGGGTGTATACGGACATAAGTGAGGGAGAGGACCTCACTCTCGGCATACGTTCGGGCAACTACAACCCTGACGGCACGCCCGGAACAGTGTTCAAGAACGGATGGTTCAAGGTGGATTATTTCCGCATAAACAAGGTCACCACCGACGGCATAACGTCTCCCGTGGCAACTGGTACAGACTGTAACGCGAAAGGTGTGTACACCATCGACGGCAGACGGCTCTCCACATCGGCAGACGACATGTCGTCTTTGCCAAAAGGGGTATACATTGTCGGTGGAAAGAAAAAGGCTGTGAGATGAGCACAGAACGGCATGGATGTATGACGCCATGCCACACCCCATAACGCCGCCGCCACGGAACGATACAGCCGTGGCGGCGGTTTTTTTACACCGGAAAAGCCAAATCGCCTTATCCGTATTCCGTTCTGACGCCATACATGTTTTGTCTCTGTTTCGTAGAATATGCGGTGTGGTATGTCGGGAGTTTGCCAGTGTGCAAATCATATCGTCTCCCATTAATAATGATGGTGGCGTCCGCCCTGTAGAGGCGCAATATTTTGCGCCTCCCGAGGAGTCATTGTCAGTGAGCCGTATTGATAATATGCCTTTGACAGTCGCGCCCATTCGCGTCTCACGAGTAGTAAAACACGGCAATGGCAGGCATTTCATCACCTTGATTAATAGCGTATCCTTGCTTGTGAGACGCAAGATTTTGCGTCTCTACTTTTGATTGACCGCGAATTACAGAACACATTTACTGTTGATATTAATGACGGCGTCAGCCAGTAGAGACGCAAAATCTTGCGTCTCCCGAGCAACAAACTCAGCAACGACAGGCACATAATCGCCTCGGTCAATAGCGTATCCTTGCTTGTGAGACGCAAAATCTTGCGTCTCTACTTTTGATTGATCGCGAATTACAGAACACATTTACTGTTGCTAATTTTTATGGTACTGCCGATACCCACATGTCTGTTTCCCGCCTTTGCTTTTCCCCTCCGTCGCTGAATAAGAATGTCTTTCCCGCGTCCGGACGTGCGCTGCCGCACCGCCATTGATAAAAAACGCGGTGACGCTTGCAACTGAACGCCATTTTTACTACTTTTGCACTGTACGTACAACTCATACATCATGAACGATTTATTCAACTATAAACGCCGCGAATCTACCGTGGCACACGCCGGAAGCACGGCGATAGGAGGCGGCAACCCCATACGGGTGCAGTCGATGACAACAACGAACACCAACGACACGGAGGCTTGCGTGGCGCAGGCTGAGCGCATAATAAAGGCGGGAGGGGAGCTGGTGAGGCTCACTACGCAGGGCACACGCGAGGCTGAAAACCTGAAGAACATCAACGCCTCACTGCGGACTAAGGGATATGACACGCCGCTCGTGGCAGACGTGCATTTCAATCCAAACGTGGCAGACGTAGCCGCGCTCTACGCGGAGAAGGTGCGCATAAACCCCGGCAACTATGTTGACCCGGCGCGGACGTTCAAGAAACTGGAATACACCGACGAGGAGTATGCCGCCGAACTGAAGAAGATAGAGGCGCGTTTCGTGCCGTTCCTCAACATATGCCGGGAGCATCACACTGCCGTACGCATAGGAGTGAACCACGGATCGCTGTCCGACCGCATCATGTCACGCTACGGTGACACGCCAGAAGGCATCGTGGAGAGCTGCATGGAGTTCCTGCGCATATGCAAGAGGGAGGCGTTCGACGATGTGGTGATATCTGTCAAGGCGTCTAACACGATGGTTATGGTGCGCTCGGTGAGGCTGCTCGTGAGCCGCATGGAAGCCGAGGACATGCACTATCCGCTCCATCTCGGTGTGACGGAGGCTGGCGAGGGCGAGGACGGACGCATAAAAAGCGCCGTCGGTATGGGCGCGCTCATGGCAGACGGGATAGGCGACACCATCCGCGTGTCGCTCAGTGAGGAGCCCGAGGCTGAGATACCCGTGGCACGCCATCTTGTGGAATATATCACACGAAGGGCTGGACACATGCTCATACCGGGCACACAGGCATCGTCGTTCGACTGGCTCAACCCGGAGCGGCGGTCCACCACTGCTGTCGGAAACGTGGGAGGCGCACATGTGCCGGTGGTCATCGTCAACGGAACGGGCAGGGAGACGGCAGACAGCTTCGGCTCAGACACCACGCCCGACTACATATACTGCGGAGGCGCAATGCCCGAGCACCGCATCGACGGTGTGAGATACATCGTGGATTTCGGCTCGTATGACGGCAGCGGGAACGTTTTCCCCGTATTCCCGTCAAACGCCATACCGTTCATATCGCTCGTGAACGCTCCGCTTAAATTCCTCGTGCTGCAGTTCGGCACACCCGTGGAGGAATACACTGCATGCCTGAAGGCTCATCCGGAAGTGGTGGTGGTGTGCATGAGCAACCACCGCAACCGTACGGGAGAGCAGCGCGCGCTGGTGCACGAGATGATGTGCGCGGGAGTGAGCAACCCCGTTGTGTTCGCACAGATGTACAGCCACGACGCGCAGGAGAAGGCTGACATGCAGCTTGAGGCGGCTGCGGACATGGGCGCGCTCATGGCAGACGGACTGACCGACGGACTGTGGCTGATGAACAACGGAGGCATCGCCCTGCGCGACATCGCGGACACCGCGTTCGCCATATTGCAGGCGGCAAGGCTGCGCACGTCGAAGACCGAATATATAAGTTGTCCGGGATGCGGACGCACCTTGTACGACCTGCGCTCGACAATAGCACGCATAAAGGAGTCGACGGCTCATCTGCGCGGACTCAAAATAGGCATCATGGGGTGCATAGTGAACGGTCCCGGAGAGATGGCTGACGCCGACTACGGATATGTGGGAGCCGGAGTGGGGAAGGTGTCGCTATACCGCCGCAAGGAGTGTGTGGAGAAAAACATACCCGAGGCTGAGGCTGTGGAACGCCTCCTCGCACTCATCGACAGCGACCGCAAGGCACGTCAGGAGTGACGCCGTGATTGATATATGATGGCGTTTCCCATATATAATAATGGTGGCGCAAGCCTGTAGAGACGCAAAATCTTGCGTCTCCCGAGCAAAAAAACATCAACGACAGGTATATAATCGCCTCAATTGATTGCGCGTCCTTGCTTGTGAGACGCAAGATTTTGCGTCTCTACTGGGCTGGTGCCATCGGTTTTTAATAACGGAAAAGCCGTGCCGCACAGCAGTAATAAATATAACCGTCATCCGACGGCAGGGCACTGTGGAAGCGCGGAGATGAGTTCGTCGATGTCACTCTCGCGTGTCGCCCATGATGTTACGAAGCGCACGGGAGTCTCCACGGCACGGCGCGGTCCCCAAAGCTCGAATGTCGCCACCTTGGACAAGGCGTCGATGACACTGTTGGGAAGGACAAAGAACTGCTGGTTGGTGGGTGAGTCGATGAATAGACGGTATCCGTGGCTGACGAAGGCACGGCGTAGCTTACCTGCCATGAGGCATGCGTGGCGCGCCAGGTCTACATACAGATTGTCCGTGAACAGCGTTTCAAACTGCACGCCGAGCAGACGTCCCTTGGCAAGAAGTGCCCCGTGCTGCTTCACTATGGAGAAGAAATGAGGCATAAGTTCGGGTCGCGATGTCACGACAGCCTCTCCAAAGAGCGCGCCGACCTTCGTTCCGCCAATATAAAAGACATCGCACAGGCGCGCCACATCGGCAAGAGCCACATCCGAGTCTGATGAAGCCAGCGCGTAGCCCAGACGCGCGCCGTCCATATAAAGCGGAATGCCAGCCTCGCGGCACACCGAACTGAGAGCCGAAAGCTCATCGAGCGAGTAGAGCGTACCGAGCTCCGTGGGATGGGAGATGTAAACCATTCCCGGCGCGACGGCATGCTCGTAGGTCTCGTCGGCATAATAGTCGTCTATGTATCGTCGCACATCCGCCGCGCTTATCTTGCCGTCGTGCTGCGGCAGGGTGAGCACTTTGTGTCCCGAAGCCTCTATCGCGCCCGCCTCGTGCACGTTGATGTGTGCCGTCTCTGCGGCAAGCACGCCCTCGTGGCGGGCAAGGATGGCGTCGATGACCGTGGCGTTTGTCTGTGTGCCTCCCACAAGGAAATGAACCCGTCCGTGCTCCAGCGAGCAGGCGTCGAGAATGAGCCGCTCCGCACAACGGCAGTGCTCGTCGAGTCCGTAGCCCGGAGTCTGCTCGAGGTTTGTCTCCGCAAGGCGGCGCATCAGCTCCGGATGGGCACCTTCCATGTAATCACTGTCAAAATGTAACATATCTTATTATTGTTTCATACCTGTTTATATATCATTTCTTTCCTTCCTTGCCGCAGTCCGGCAAAGTGTCCGCATGAAGCGCGGCGGAAAGAAAAAAGGCGGTGCAAAGGTATATATTTATTTGCAGACCGGACACCGAAAGAATACGGATATATTCTTTCATATGTCCGGAGCATGATGACATATGGAGGAAAAACGTGCATACGGCGTCACATACAGCGGTATGCCGGCACAACGCAAAGGCGGAAACGCGATGCTGAGGCAAAGAATATGAAGGAGCGCAAGGCGGCGGACGCCTTACACGGGAGTCATCCGCCGGAAGTGTCGGGCACATGACCGTATGACCGGTATTCGTGCGGTGTCAGACCGGTTGACTTCTTGAACATGCAGTAGAAGTACTCTGCGGAGCCGTAGCCCAGCTCTACTGCAATCTCCTTGGCTGACAGCGGTGTGCCGACAAGCATCTGCTTCGCCCGCTGAATCCTCAGTTCCTGAAAGTATTTTGCAGGCGCGTAGCCGGTGTATTCCCTGAAAGCCTTCCTGAACCAAGAGTAACTGATGTTGAGATCTGCGGCAAGCTGCTCCACGCTTATGTTCTCGCCGACATGCTCTTTCATGTATATGCGCGCCTTCTCTATCTTCTGCCGGATGGCACTCATCTCAAACTGCCTGTTGCGCGAAAGCGATATCACCAGACCGAGCATGTGCATCACTATTCCGGCAAGATGCTGCTGCGACGCCACGGAGTCAGCCTCTGCCACATCGAGGGCGCGCGAATAGAGCGAGACAAACTCCTCGTTGAGTCCTATGTCGATGACGGGCTGCTCCTCAGAGAAGAATCCTCCGCGCATCAGACTGTCGGCTACAGGTCCTTCGAAACCGATGTAATACTCGTTCCAACCCACGTTGCGGTAGGGACGATAGGTGTGCCACCTGCCCGGAAAGACAAGCATGAGCCGTCCGCCGCATACATGCCGTCCGCCGACACTCTCCGAGGAGAACTGTCCGCAGCCCTTGGTGATGTATATGAGCTGGTATTCGTGCAGCACACGACCTTTCTCGGCATTGAAGAAATAGCCCGATGGGTGCTCCTTGAGAGGATAAGGTGAGTCGGGGGCGATGGCTTCGAAGCCTACCGTGTTGACCCAAAGCCCGAACCGGCGGTCGGTCTCGTTCACAATGAGATACTTGAATTCGGCGTCGTCCTTATTAGTGTCGTTGGTCATATTGAGTAATTGTTGTCAGGTGTGGAGGCAAATATAACTAATAAAATATCAAAATCAAGAAGTTTTACTCAACTTTTATGAAATATTCCGATATGCTTTTCCATACCACATACGGATTGTCATAAATACGCACTCCGTATGCGGCAGGATGCCGTGACGTGGACAGCCACGGGACGGATATCTGAAAGTAAGTGTGTGTCATGGCGTTTTTTTTAATAAAACAGGCTGCGGTCGGCAATTTAAGAGCAAGCTCTCATTGCGCTCACTGGCACTGTTTTTTAATAAAAGAGGCTGAGCCCGGCTATCAGAGAGCAAGTCTTTATTGCGCTCGTCTGTACTGTTATGCGTCAACAGACTGTGTGTGAGGGCATTGCCGAGGGCTGTTCTCTCTGCCTCTATTTGGGCAAGCCGAACGCCTCTGTCAGCCCTCTCATCTGCTCACGGCTCATCCCCTCCGGCTCGAAACCCATGTTTCTGGCAGCCATGTAGATGAGAGCCGACTTGTTGAGCACGTCCACCTGATCGAAGGCGGCGGTTATGTCGGTGTCTACGGCAAACACTCCGTGCTTCTCCCACATCACCACATCGTAGTCGGAAAGCTCACGGATGGTAGCCTCGGCAAGCTCTACGGAGCCGGGCAACTGGTATGGCACTATGCCCAGACCGCGCGGACAGAAAGCCTTTGTCTCTGGTATCATGCTCCACAACAGTTCTGTCGCCACGTCTTTTTCGAGAAAACGGCGGTTGTGGCTCATCGCTACGAGCTCGATGGGATGGGTGTGCAGCGACGCCCTGTAAGGCGAGCCGACAGACAGCAGATAGTTGTGCACGCTGAGATGCGAGGGCAGTTCGGACGTGGGAAGCACCGGACGGTCGGCTATGATGACATAGCTGGCACAGTCGTCGAGGATGCGTATCACCGCACCGTTGTCCATCGGACGGCGTGCAAGGTCGCGCATGCGGCGGTTGGTACCCTTGCAGTAGAAGTAGCAACCGTGCAGAAAGGGAAGCGTCACGCCTATCGGCATCACATCGCTGATGGGCGGAAGCTGCCTGACGGTGTCGTCGACATATTCTGTAATGTTTATGGTTATGTTGCCGCCGTTGCGCTCAGCCCAGCCTTTCTGCCACAGATAGCCTGCGGTCTCGGCAACTTTCTCCACCTCGGCGGCAAGTGCCGGACGGTTTGTCAATATGGATTCCATATATTATATAAGTATTATGTGTTTGTTGTTCTATTTTGCATAGTCCGCGCCAATGTTCCGGCGACGCCGTGCCACAGTCTGCCGCCATGCTCCGAAGGGCAGGTTTTGTCGGCGGACGGTGTGCGCGACGCGGTGTCACTGTTGCGCCATCGCCACCACAATGACTGACGCTATGAGCAGTGTCCGCCCATGCGCATTCCTTTGAATACTTTTGCAGGGTAAGAACATGCACCGATAGAACCCGGTT
>OHAI01002218.1_pt1 | contig 14451 bp, 10 predicted proteins | sample 1577091 | NCBI WGS metagenome assembly OHAI01 (sample SAMEA3541548, study PRJEB24748) | human gut metagenome | biome: human gut; feature: human-associated habitat; material: faeces | place: China | collected 2012
TGACCATCTTCACCTTCGTGAACACCTGGAACGACTTCCTTGGCCCCCTGATCTATCTGACCAAGACCGAGCTCAAGACCATCCAGATCGGTCTGCGCATGTTCATCACCCAGTATTCCGCAGAGTACGGCTTGATCATGGCAGCCTCTGTGGTGGCACTGATCCCGGTGCTGATCGTGTTCCTCTCCCTGCAGAAATACTTTGTGCAGGGCGTGGCATCCACCGGCATCAAGGGTTAAACAAATCACCCGTAAGCGGGGCGTGGGCAGTACCTGCGCCCCGCAGTTTTGTTTGAATAGAGGAAATGCGTTATGTTATATCCTGAACAGAATGAAGCTCGCCTGAAGCTGAGTCTTGACGGTACATGGGAGTTTATGCTGGGCAACTGCGAGGAAAATCGGTTCGACCCCGCAAAGCCGCTGCCGGATGCCCAGCCCATCGCCGTGCCTGCCAGCTACAACGACCAGAACGACCAGACCACCGCCCTGCGCCGCCACTACGGCTGGGCGTGGTATCAGCGGCAGGTCACCCTGCCCGCCTTCTGCACCGGGCAGCGGGTGGTTCTGCGGTTTGGCTCGGTGACCCACACCGCAAAGGTCTGGCTGAACGGCCGGCTCATTGCGCAGCACAAGGGCGGCTTTACTCCCTTTGAAGCAGATGTCACCGCCCTGCTGCGCCCCGGCGAGACTGCACTGCTGACCGTAGCCTGCGACAACCGGGTGAACCACAGCACCCTGCCGGTGGGCAACGAGGACGGGCAGCTGGCCTTCTTTGGCTCGGACAATGCGGGCATTCCCAGTGTGGAGGCTGCAAAGCGTGCCGCCGCACCCCAGAACCGCCCCAACTTTGATTTCTTCAACTATGCCGGCATCCACCGCTCGGTGGTGCTCTACACTACCCCTAAAGAGTACATTGAGGATGTGACCGTAGTGCCCGCCGCGGACGGCACGGTGCAGTACACGGTAAAAACCACCGGCGGCGCACCTGTCCATGTCACCGTGCTGGACGCTGACGGCAACGCCGTAGCACAGGCAGAGGGCGCAGCGGGCACGATCACCATCCCGGAAGTGCACCTTTGGGAGCCAAGACCCGGCACGCCCTACCTGTACACCCTCCACATCACCTGTGGGGCAGACGTCTACGACCAGACCTTTGGGGTTCGCAGCATTGAGGTGAAGGGCACCCGGGTGCTTTTGAACGGCAAGCCGTTTTACTTCAAAGGCTTTTGCAAGCACGAGGACTTTACCGCCCACGGCCGCGGCTTTGACCCGGTGCTGAACGTAAAGGACGTGAACCTGATCCACTGGGCAAACGCCAACGCTGTGCGCACCAGCCACTATCCCTATGCCGAGGAGTTTTACGACCTGTGCGACCGGGAGGGCATTCTGGTCATGGACGAGACCCCGGCGGTGGGCATCGGCGGCGGAGCTGCGCTGAACCCCTACAAGGAATACCCCCTTGCGGAGCATCACCGGCAGGTGCTTGCCGAGATGATCCAACGGGACAAAAACCACCCCTGCGTGGTGCTGTGGAGCCTTGGCAACGAGCCGGATCTGGAGCACTTCCCGCAGGATGCCTACGACTACTGGCACCCGCTGTATGAGCTGGCGCATCAGCTGGACCCGCAGGATCGCCCGGTCACCCTCGTCTGCTGCCAGAACGACTATACCAGGGATATCACCACCCGCACCATGGATATCGTCTGCATCAACCGCTACTACGGCTGGTACAACCTTTCCGGAGACATGGACGCTGCCTGCTATGGCTTGAATCAGGAGCTGGATTTCTGGGGATCTCAGCACAAGCCCGTGATGATGAGCGAATACGGCGCGGACACCGTAGCAGGCTTGCACACCGCCGGAGCAGAGATGTTCAGCGAGGAGTTTCAGGTGGAGTTTTACCGCCGTCTGGATGCAGAGTTTGACAAGCGCCCGTGGTTTGTGGGAGAATTTGTCTGGAACTTTGCAGACTACGACACCGTGCAGGGCCCCATGCGGGTGGACGGTAACAAAAAGGGTCTGTTCACCCGGGATCGCCGCCCCAAGCTGGGAATGCACTTTTTGCGCCAACGATGGCACGATATTCCGACCTTTGGATTTAAGGAGTGATCACGATGAAAACCTACCAAAACCACGCTATGACCGATGCCGAGGCAAGGCAGGCTCTGGCCGATGCCTGCAAGCAGGTGGAGACCAATCTGCCGCTGTACACCTACCAGTGTCAGAACCATTCCAGCGTGAACAATATCTACCCCGGCTGCGCTAACGATCAGTGGACCTGCGGCTTCTGGCCGGGGGAGATCTGGCTGGCCTACGAGGCTACCGGCGATGAGAAATTCAAGACCGCTGCCCTCATTCAGGTGGACAGCTTTGCCGACCGCATTGCCCGCAAGGTGGAGGTAGACCACCACGACATGGGCTTTTTGTACAGCCCCACCTGCGTGGCAGCGTGGAAGCTGGTGGGCAGCGAAAAAGGCAAAAATGCCGCCATCGCTGCCGCCGACCAGCTGCTGACCCGTTACCAGCCCAGCGGAAAGTTTTTGCAGGCCTGGGGCACCATGGATGACCCCGACAATTACCGCTATATTATCGACTGTATGCTGAATGTTCCGCTGCTGTACTGGGCCAGAGAGACCACCGGAAACGACCACTACCGGGAGATCGCGGCAGCGCATACAGCAACCACACTGGCAAATTCCTTCCGGCCGGATGGCAGCACCTACCACACCTTCTTCATGAATCCGGACGGCACCCCCAAGGGTGGCCGCACCTGTCAGGGCTACAAGGATGACAGCTTTTGGGCCAGAGGGCAGGCATGGGGCGTGTACGGCAGCGCCATCGGCTACACCTACACCCATGATGAAAAGTTCCTCGAGGTGTTCCGCAAGGCGCTGGAGTTTTATCTCTCCCGCCTGCCGGAGGATCTGGTGCCCTGCTGGGATATGGTCTTTGCCCCGGAAAGCGGCGAGCCGAGGGACAGTTCCTCGGCGGCTATCGTGGCCTGCGGCCTGCTGGAGGCTGCAAAATATGTGGACGAAACAGAAGCTGCCCAGTGGCGCACTCTGGCCCGGCAGATGCTGGGCAGCCTTGCGGCACACTATGCCGTCAAGCCCGGCACTCTGGGCTCCGGCCAACTGCTCCACGGCACTTACAGCAAAAAAAGCCCCTACAACACCTGCACCCCGGAGGGCGTGGATGAATGCACGAGCTGGGGCGATTATTTCTACATGGAGGCGCTGACCCGCCTGACCAAAGACTGGGAGATGTACTGGTGATGAACTTGCAGACCAAAGCGGATTTTACCGCGCTGATGCACAAATTTCTCGACCCGCTCAAACTGTATTATTCCGCAGGCTGTGCCCGGCTGCATCTGGGCGAGACCGGCGTGACCTACAACCGGAGCGCCATTGAGCTGGAAGCCTTCAGCCGCCCGCTGTGGGCACTGGTACCCTTCTGGGTGGGCGGTGGCTCTGACCCGCAATTTGAAGAAATCTACCGCAAGGGTCTTGCCGCCGGTGCCGACCCGGAAAACCCCGAATACTGGGGCACTACCGGGGAGTACGACCAGTGCTATGTGGAAATGGCTGCCATTGCCTGCGGCATCCTCACCGCGCCGGAAAAGCTCTGGACACCGCTTTCGGACACCGAAAAGCAGAACCTTGCCGCATGGCTGGGGCAGATCAATGTCCACACCATCCCGGACTGCAATTGGCAGTTCTTCCGCATTCTGGTAAACCTTGCCCTCAAGAGTGTGGGGATGTCCTACAGCCCGGAGCTGCTGGAGGACGGCCTTTGCAAGATCGACAGCTATTACAGCGGCGACGGCTGGTCTACCGATGGTGCCAGCATCCAGAAGGATTACTACATTCCTTGGGCCATCCAGTATTACGGGCTGCTGTACTCTAAGCTTGCCGCCGACACCGACCCCCGGCGCGCAGAACTCTACCGTCGGCGCGCCCAGCTGTTTGCACAGCAGTTCGTCTATTGGTTCGATGCCAACGGTGCAGCGCTGCCCTTTGGCCGCAGCCTGACCTACCGGTTTGCCCAGAACAGCTTCTGGGCAGCCTGCATCTGGGCTGGGTTGGAACCGCTGCCTCTGCCGGTAATGAAGGGGATCATCGTCCGCAACTTCAACTGGTGGCTGGAACAGAAGATGTTCGACCGGGACGGCATTCTGACCATCGGCTACTGCTACCCGCAGATGTATATGGCCGAGCGGTACAACGCCCCGGGCAGCCCTTACTGGGGCATGAAGAGCTTTTTGCTGCTTGCTCTGCCGGACGACCACCCCTTCTGGTCTGCAGAGGCCGCTCCCATGCCCGCATTAGAATGGCTCAAACCCATGCCCTACGCCAATATGCTGGTGCAGCGCCGTGCAGGCCGGGTGACGGCCTACGCCGCCGGTGTCAACGAGGGACACGGGCATGGGCAGTTCCCGGAAAAGTACGCAAAATTTGCCTACGATACCCGCTTTGGCTTCTGCGCCTCCCGCAGCCGTGAGGTGCTCCAGCAGGCTGCACCGGACAGTATGCTGGCCTTTGTCATCGACGACAATGTGTTTGTGCGCAAGGTGAGCAAAACGTGGAAAATTGAAGCAGGGGCTGTGACTGCGCAGTGGTCACCTTTCCCCGGTATTGAGGTGACCACCACCATTACCCCCACTTCCACCGGCCACCGCCGCCACCACGAAATTGACAGCATATACGAATGCGATGCCTACGACTGCGGCTTTGCCGTGCCTAATTTTGCGCCGGACTACAAGGAATGCGCCGAGGATGGCCTTGCCACCGCCAGCTGCGATACCTTGCGCAGTGCCGTGGCAGGCAGGGGAGAGGCCGTTGTCATTGGCTGTGACCCCAACACCAGCCTGTATTTTACCAACGTCCACCTGCCTGCCGTAAAGTACCACATCCCCAAGGGGCATACAGAGCTGGATACCGAGATTTTTGACGAAGCAGACTGATGCCGCTTCTCTCCGGAAAAAAAGTCGTTTTTGTACGGCTGATTTTCCTATTTGCTGTGCTATAATGAGAGCAGAATTATGCTGCGAGGTGAAATTTATGCCCTTGAATAACCCGATCACCCCGGCGCTGCTGGCCGACCCGGAAATTTTTCAGCAGAACCGCCTGCCTTTCCACGCCCATTTTGCGGACCAGACCAGCCCGGAAATGCCCCTGACCGTCAGCTTGGACGGCGCGTGGAGCTTCCGCTATGCAGAAAATCTCACCGCCCCCTTCTCGGAGTGGGACACCCTGACCGTGCCGGGCTTTATCCAGCTGCAGAGTCTGCAAAAGCCCGGTCACCCCTACGGCACGCCCCATTACGTCAACACCCAGTACCCATGGGATGGTCATGAAAAGCTGCATCCCGGCGAGATCCCGCAGGCGTATAATCCCATCGGGGAGTACCGGCGCAGCTTCACCCTGCCGGAAAACTGGGCAAGCTGCTACCTGCGGTTGAACGGTGCGGACAGCGCCGCCGCCGTCTGGTGCAACGGGGTGTACATCGGCTACACCGAGGATGCCTTTACCCCCGCTGAATTTGATATGACCGCCGCCATCCACCCCGGCGAAAATACCCTGACTGTGCAGGTGTATCGTTTTTGCTCCGGCAGCTGGCTGGAAGATCAGGATTTCTGGCGCATGAGCGGTTTGTTCCGCTCGGTGGAGCTGTTCACAAAACCGGAAGTTCACCTCGAGGATGTCTTTGTGAAGCAGAGTTTTGCAGATGATTTTTCCAGCGCAACCGTCACCTTTGATTGCAAGGTCAGCGGCGCAGGCACCATTTCGGTGGTGTTTGACGGCGAGGAGCAGTCTGCCGAGGTGGGTGAGCCTGCCGAATACGACAGCGGTGTGGTGTTCGGCAAGGGCGAGGCTGACCCGGATGTGGAGGAGGACGTGCAGGATGTTTCCTTTACCTTTGCGGTGGAGCACCCCGCCCTGTGGAGCGCCGAACAGCCGAACCTGTACGAGGCAGAAATTGCCCTGCTGCGCGAGGGTGCTCTCGTGGAACGCACCGGGCTGAAGGTCGGTCTGCGCAGGTTTGAGTTGAAAGACCGTCAGATGCTTTTGAACGGCAAGCGCATCGTGTTCAAGGGGGTCAACCGCCACGAGTGGAGCTGCCGCACCGGCCGCACCGTCAGCCGGGAAGAGATGCTGTGGGATGTGCAGAACCTCAAGACCCACAACGTCAACGCCGTGCGCACCAGTCACTACCCGGACGACCCGTATTTCTTACAGCTTTGCGATGAATACGGCTTGTATGTCATCGGGGAGACCAATCTGGAAAGCCACGGCACATGGCAGAAGCTGGGTGCGGACGGCTCGGACAAATGGACGCTGCCCGGTGCACGCCCGGAGTGGCGGGAGAACGTGCTTGCCCGGGCCGAAGCCATGCTGGAACGGGACAAAAACCACCCCGCTATCCTCATTTGGTCTTGCGGCAACGAGAGCCACGGCGGCAAGACCCTGTGGGAGATGAGCGAATACTTCCGCCACACCGACCCCAGCCGCCTTGTGCACTACGAGGGCATTTTCTGGAACCGGGAATACCCTGCCACCTCCGATATGGAAAGCCAGATGTATACCCCGGTGGCAGACATCAAAAAATTTCTGGCAGAGCACCCGGAAAAGCCCTTTATCATGTGCGAGTACAGCCACGCCATGGGCAACAGCTGCGGCGGCATTACCGACTACACCGAGTATGCCTACGAAGAGCCGCTGTATCAGGGCGGGTTTATCTGGGAGTACATGGACCACGGCATCGCGGTGACAGAACCGGACGGTAAGCCCGGCTTTGCCTACGGCGGCGACTTTGGCGACCGCCCCACCGACCGGGAGTTCTGCGTGGACGGCCTTGTGCTGCCCGACCGCCGTAACACCCCCAAGATGGATGCGGTCAAGGCGGCATACGCGCCGCTGAAAATCACCCTGACCGACACCGAAGCCGTGATTGAAAACCGGAACCTCTTTACCGACCTGAACGCCTACGACCTTGTGTTTGCATCCTCGGTCAACGGCAAGCCGGAGCGTCGCGCGGTACTGCGGGCAGACTGCGCACCCGGCAAGACTGTGCACATCGCGTTCCCGTTCGCTCTGCCGGAAACAGGGCTTGCCTGCATGACCATTACCGCTATCCAGCGGGCTGCGCTGCCCGGCATCACGGCGGGCTATGAAGCCGCATTTGGGCAGGTATGGCACGACCACACCACTGCCCGGCTGACCCTGCCCGCCCCGCAGCTGGTAGCAATGGATTACAACATCGGAGTAAAGGGCGAGGGCTTTGAGTATATTTTCGGCCGGGGCAAGGGGCTTGTATCCATCCGCTACAACGGCGTGCAGCTGCTGGACGATACCGTGCGCCCCAACTTCTGGCGTGCGCCTACCAACAACGACGAGGGCTGCGCAGAGCCGTTTGCATCTGCCTTCTGGAAAACCGCTGGACTGTATGCCCGCTGCGATAACCTGACTGCCGAAGCAAAGGGTGAGTTCGTCACCGTCCGCGCAAACTACACCCTGCCAGATGGGCAGACGCTGCCCATTGATTTTGCCATCGACGGCGCAGGTCGCTGCGATATCACTATGACATGGCAGGGCGAGCACACCGAACTGCCGGAGTTCGGGCTGCTCTTCCCGCTGCGGCGGGAACTGACCGAGGTCTCCTATCTGGGGCTTGGCCCCCGGGAGACGGTGGCTGACCGCACCGCAGGCGGCAAGATGGGCGAGTGGAGCTACAACGTCCAGCAGGATTTTGCCCAGTACACTCCGGTCTATCCGCAGGAGTGCGGCAGCCGCACCGGCGTGTACAGTGCAACTGTCACCGGCAGCATCCCGGGTATCGGTTTTGCAGGGGACGGCATGACCTTCTCGGCACTGCCCTATACGCCCCATGAGCTGGAAAACGCCCGGCATCTCTATGAACTGCCCCGGGACGACAGTAAGACTGTTGTCCGCTGCGCGGCCTTCCAGCGCGGCGTTGGCGGCGACAACAGCTGGGGCGCAAAGCCCCATGCGGACACCTGCTTTGCGGTGGAAAAGGGAACCTCGTTCCGTTTTATGATCCAAAAATAAAAATTCACTTTGGTCTTATTGCAAAACCGTCACAAGATAAAAATTAACGCAACATACAATAGTATATTTGCGATACATTGACCGTGCCGTCTCTGCCAAGACCAATAACCGTTCGCAGTTCCGCTCTTGATTTTTACATTTCGCCGCTCCGGCGGCATACAAAATCCCCCTTCGCTGACTTCATCGGCCAGTGTAGGGGGATTTTTTGTTTGTAGATTCGTTTGTGCAAATTGCTATCGCATTTTTATTTTGCAACAGCCCCTTTTTTGTTATATAAACCTGAGAATCATTGCACGGGGTATCGTGATTGTGCTACAAATTTTTATGAAATTATATGCAGCTATACGATTTTGAGAAATTTTGTAGACGAGTGAACAAACTTGGATTAAATTTAAGCTACAGTAGATAGTGTTCTGAAATTCGCGGACTTCTTCTCTTCGATGGAGGAAACAGTATGAAAAAGATGATTGCAGGGATTCTCTGTCTTGTGCTGGCACTTTCATTATCTGGCTGCGGAACAAATGCTCAAAGTTCAGATACATGTAATGCGAACTACGAAGAGGGATACACTGCTGGCTACGAAGCAGGGTATCATGATGGAAAACAGCAAGTGACCGGAAATGAAAAGCGATTTGCACAGTTTTCGGGTTCTTTTACAGCTACTGTTGAGCAGCTCCTGCCTGATTATTACGCACTTCCGGGAAAAACGATTGCCGTTGTTCACTTCTTTCAGGACAGGCCATTTTTGCTTCATTTCCAGAAGGACTTGACAGGCGAACTTATTGAAGGAACATCTTATGTGTTTGAGTTTGAGACTTTTCAAGTTGAACTTCCCGAGGATGAAGAAGATCTGGATATTTTAGATTATATGTATTCAATAAATGTTACCGGTTATAGAGCTGCAGAAGATGATGAAATCGGAACGGATAGCAAGCTGCCAACGGTTGAAATCGTATTGAAGTAAGCTGCCAAGCTGCTTTACAAGAAAACGCGGAGATGAGCAGTATACATTGCAGATAGGATTCAAACGTCGTATGAAGAACACATTTTCAAAAAATAAAACTTGCTCCGGATTTTTGCTGATCGTATTTTCAGCATATATGCTATGCTATCTTCTCTCTCAAACAGTGCTTTGTGAGATTTATCTGTTTATAGCAGTTTGCGTTTTTAATGCACAAGCAACATCCGCAAACTGCATATCGCAAATATGCCGTTTTAATAGGCACTATTTTTGAAAATTGCGATAAATGGACAGCAGACCATTATTATTTGTGTCTATGGGCTGCATCTGGCATTTTCTGTTTTCTGGAAATGTATAATGCAGCTCTGATCACAACAGTTGGAAACGGGGCAGGAATTCTGCTTGACCAGTTGTTGGGTGATTTCATCATCAAAATAAATGCAGCAAAAATCACGCCGGATCTGTACATAAATATCGGAGAAGAGTAATATATGGGAAGCTTCGGAAAGATATCGGTAAAATATGTGTTCAAGGCAGAGGAGTTCCAGAAGGCATTCGATACCCTTGCAGACCGCAACAGCGGCGCTGGCAAGGTGGTGCTGACCTTCGCCTGAGAGCAAGTGCCCTTTACATTATTAAAAGATAAACAAAAAGGAGCTGCTGCACAGTGTTTGTGCGGCGGCTCTTTTTTGCCTGCGGAGGACTTGACAAGAATGATATAAAGTGATATGATTTTGATATCACAAAGAAACGCTTCCACACCTTGTGAAGGAGGGAACTGTTATGGAAGAGAAAATTCTGCAGACGAAAAAGAACGGCATGGTCATGCTGCTGCTCACCCTGCTGGGCTATGCTGTTACCGTCCCGCTGTTTTTCTACAGCATCATTCTGCTGGACGAAAGCCTGTTTCCGGGCATCCTGCTCACGATCTTGTCCATCGCATACTGGGTGGCGGGCATTTTCCTGTTCTGCGGCCTGAAGGTGTTAAAGCCTCAGGAAGCACTGGTGCTCACCCTGTTCGGCGATTACATCGGCACTCTGAAGGGACAGGGTTTTTACTGGGTGAATCCGTTCTGCACTGCAGTCAACCCGGCAGCTGGCACCAAACTGAGCCAGAGCGGCGATGTGAACAGTGGTGAAACCGGCATGGCGGTCCTGCTTAAGGCAGGTAACAGCAGTTCCCAGACCGCAGAATTGACCAGCAAGAAGATCTCGCTCAAAATGATGACCCTCAACAACTCCCGCCAGAAGATCAACGATTGTCTGGGCAACCCGGTGGAGATCGGCATTGCGGTCATCTGGCGCGTGACCGATACCGCAAAGGCCGTGTTCAATGTGGACAACTACAAGGAGTACCTCTCCCTGCAGTGCGACAGCGCTCTGCGCAATGTGGTGCGCGTTTACCCCTATGATGTTGCTCCCAATGTGGACACCACCGGCGACGGCGTAGCCGATGAGGGCAGTCTGCGCGGCTCCTCGGAGGTGGTAGCCGCCCGCATCCGGGACGAGATCCAGAAGAATGTAGCCGAGGCCGGCATCGAGGTAGTGGAAGCCCGCATCACCTATCTGGCCTATGCGCCGGAGATCGCAGCCGTGATGCTGCAGCGCCAGCAGGCAAGCGCCATCATCGATGCCCGCAAGATGATCGTGGACGGTGCTGTGGGCATGGTGGAAATGGCCCTTGAACGCCTGAATGAGAACAAGGTAGTGGAGCTGGACGACGAGCGCAAGGCGGCAATGGTCTCCAACCTGCTGGTGGTGCTGTGCGGCAACCGTGATGCCCAGCCCATCGTGAACAGCGGCAGCCTGTACTGATGGCAGAACCAAAAAAGCAGGTGCCCCTGCGCCTGAACGCGAAGCTCTACGATGCCCTTGCCGCCTGGGCCGAAGATGACTTCCGCTCGGTGAACGGGCAGATCGAATATCTGCTGACGGAGTGCGTGCGGCAGCGCAAAAAGAACGGCAAGTATGTCTCGGACCAGATCGATGTGCCGCCTGAACTGGATATCAAATAAATACCAATTGGCCCCGGCTGTGCGGATGAACTTTGCATGGCCGGGGTTTGTGTTTATCGGTGGCTCCCTAAAGGCTGAAAATGAATTTCCAGCCGCAAAATAACGAAAATACATTGACACAGTCGGCTGATCGTGATAGACAGCAAAAACAAGACTGTCCGTCAGCTCAAGATCGACCGCGACACCATGGCAGAGGTTACGGTGCTGGGTATGCTGGGCAACCCGGTAGGCACCACCCAAATGCAGATCAGCATTGCCCATGGCTTTGGCGATGGCAGGGAAGAAAGCTGCGGCTACGCCCGCGACGCAGTCTCGCGCCTGCTGCAGGGCGAGAGCATCGATTTTTTACCGTGCTCAATCAGGTGGATTACGATAATTACATGGGCCGCAAGTACTACGAATTCTACTCAAAGTATGGATATTACAAAAAGTATTGTAAGCGGAGCCACGAAGCAGAGAAAAAATGAGCGGATCTACGGATTATCATGCGCACTTCGCCTTGGGAAAGATGTCTCTTTCAGCCGGCTGCTTCATGAAGAAACGGATGGGGAAGGAACGTTCTTTTGTAAAGAAGTGTGGAGTTTCTGTCTTTTTGTGCAAAAAAACTTGCGAATCAAAGGACAAAGTGTTAAACTGAAAAAGAGAACATGTATGGTAAACTTGCGGGGGTGTACGAATGAAGATACTGGTCGTCGATGATGGACAGCTTGCGATCAACTCGCTGATCCGCATCCTGTGCCGCGTTGCACCCGACTGTGACTATATCAGCGCCATGACGACCGAGGATGCACTGAGCTGGATGCGTCAGGGGCCGATGGACGCGGCTTTCCTCAATCTGGAAATGCCCGGCATGAACGGGCTTGCTTTGACGCGCATGATCCAGAAGCTGCAGCCGCGCTGCAACATCATTGTGGTAACAGAGCACCCGGAGTATGCGCTGGAAGCGCTGCAGATCTTCGTGAGCGGCTTTTTGCTCAAGCCTGCAAACGAGGCGGATGTGCGCAATGTGCTGGAGCATCTGCGTTACCCGCCGGAGAATGCCCCTGTCGGCATCAAGATCCAGTGCTTTGGCAATTTTGAAATCTTCGTGGGCGGGCGCGCTCTGGCCTTCAAGCGCAGCAAGAGCAAGGAGCTGCTGGCCTATCTGGTGGATCGCAATGGTGCCACCTGCACCAACGGCGAAATGCTGGCCGTGCTGTGGGAGGATAAGCCCGACACCGCATCGCTGCACAGCCATCTCCGCAATCTGATCTTTGACCTGAGCCATACGCTGGAGGATGCAGGTGTTACCGGCCTGCTCATCCGCGGCCGCAGCACACTGGCGCTGGACACCAGCAAGGTGGATTGCGATTATTACAATTTCCTGCGGGGCAACCGCTCGGCCACCAATTCCTATCGCGGCGAGTATATGACCCAGTATTCTTGGGCAGAGGTGACCCGTTCAGCGCTGCGCCAGCAGGCAAATGTGCAGAAAACAGCCTCGATCCCCAGTTACTATGTGCCGCCTACCGGCTTTTAAACCAGAAAGAACACCTCAGAAAATCGCTCGATTTTCTGAGGTGTTTTTTCTTGACATGAAAATACCCCCAGAGCACTCAGAGTTTTGTTTTTACCCTGTCTACTCTGGGGGCAGCATATCAAAAGTAAAGGGGCTTTGTGTGCAATTATTTACTGCTGCGCAAAAATTTTGATCTCATCCTTATCCATAAAGGCGGCACCGGAAAAACCGGAAGCTTCCAGCTGGCCCAACTGTTTGCCCAGCTTCTTGGCCTGCTGCAGAACGGTGACATTGTAGCTGCTGCGCAGGTCTGCAGCCTTGGCAAGAACGGCGGTGAAGTCGGCATCCTTGCCGTACAGCAGGGCGATCTTCTGCTTTGCGCCGGGGATCTGGTAGCCCTGCTCCAGCAGGATGCCACACACCCGCTCGAAGCCGATGGAGAAGCCCACGGCGGGCACCTGAGTGCCCAGGAACTTGCCCACCATGTTGTCGTAGCGGCCGCCGCCGGCCACGGCACCGCTGAACTGCGGACAGGTGATCTCAAACACCATGCCGGTGTAGTAGCCCTGACCGCGCACCAGACTGGGGCAGTAGGCTACCTGATAGCGGCCTGCAGCCATGGCGTTGGCGGTGACCAGAACATACTTGAGGTCGTCGGCAATGGCGGGATCTGCGCAGCGGGCAGCCACGGCATCCAGCGTGACTTCGCCTGCGGCAATGAAGTCGGCCAGTGCGTTGATGGCATTTTCCGGCAGCTGCTTTTCGGTCAGCTCAGCCTTCACACCATCGGCACCGATCTTGTCCATCTTATCAAAGGTGATGCAGACGGAATCCAGCGTATCGGCGGAAAAACCCATGCTCTCCAGCATGCCGCGCAGGATGCGGCGGTCGTTGATGTTGACGGTGAAGCCGGTGAAGCCGATGTTCAGCAGGGCACGGGTGGTCACGTCGATCAGTTCCACCTCGGCATTGGGGGAAGAATCGCCCAGAATGTCGATATCGCACTGTACGAACTCGCGCAGACGGCCCTTCTGCGGGCGCTCGGCGCGGAACACACGGTCGGTCTGGATCACCTTGAAGGGGCTGGGCAGCTTATCCTTGTTGGCGGCATAGTAGCGGCTCAGCGGCAGGGTCAGGTCATAACGCAGGCCCATATCGGAAAGCTGCTTGGGGTCGCCGGAGTTCAGGGCGGCGGTGAGCTTGTCGCCGCGCTTGAGCACCTTGAAGATCAGGTTCAGGTTGTCGCCGCCGTCGGACTTGTCCAGATTTTCCATGTCCTCCAGCATAGGGGTGGAGATGCGCTCAAAGCCGGACGCACGGTAGGTCTCCAGGATCTTGCCCTGGATGTAGTCGCGCAGGGTCTGCTCGGCGGGCAGCAGGTCGCGCATGCCCTTCAATGCCTGTGTTTTCATGGTTGCAATACCTCTCTATATGTCAATTGAATTGTTTCCAGTACATCATATTATAAAGGAAACTGCCGGATTGTCAATCCGAATGGGCACACTATCGCAAATTGCACGGATTTTGAGGTGAAACGATGAAACAGCAGTTTGCAGCAAAACACCCGTGGACGATCCTTGCCGCGGGGGCCGCCATTCAGGTGCTCACGGGGCTTCCGGCGGCGTGGGGCGTGTTCCAGCAGCCGGTCATGGAGGAATACGGCCTGTCGGAGCAGGGGGCGGGGTATGCGTTTGGCATCCTCATTGCGGCCTTCGGTGTGGGGTGCGTGCTGGGCGGCTTCCTGCAGGATAGGCACGGCCCCCGCTGCGCGGGCCTGTGGGGCACCGCCCTGCTCTGCGGCGGCTTTTTTGCGGCGGGCCTGCTGCCGCCGGGCAGCGCAGAGGCGTTCTTTCTGGCGTTCAGCATCCCGGCGGGGCTGGGCACGGCGTTTTTGTATCCGTCCATCCAG
>OHAI01002219.1_pt1 | contig 14450 bp, 9 predicted proteins | sample 1577091 | NCBI WGS metagenome assembly OHAI01 (sample SAMEA3541548, study PRJEB24748) | human gut metagenome | biome: human gut; feature: human-associated habitat; material: faeces | place: China | collected 2012
TGGTGCGACCGGGAGGATTCGAACCTCTGGCCTTCCGGGTCGGAGAACTACGACACGGCGCGTAATATGATGATATACTGCGATTTTTTGTTGGTTCTGCACTGCTACGGCACACCTATCACAAACAATATAAAACAATGTGTCAACGATAAAAACTGACCACTGGCAGCAAAAATCACTGCGAGTGGTCAGTTGGTGGTCAATCTTCGAAATTCATATTTTCTAATTGTACAGGCTGATTCTGCCCGGCGTAAATCACGTCTGTGATATGAACGCAGAGATTTGATTCGTTTATCCAGAAGTAAATATAATAGTTTTTGCTTACCAAGCGATGAATGCCCAGACTGTGCCATGGTTCTTCCGGTGTAAGATGAACACGGTGAGGGAACATATCCAATGAATTGATGGCCTTTTGCAATGTTCGCAGCAATTTTACCGCAGCTTGTGGTTCCGTCAAGTCAACCGCAATATAGTGGCTGATTTCGCGCAGAGATTGCTCTGCACGTACAGTGACTTTGACCTTATACTGCTTTTCCATTCTGAATCTCACCAATTAAACGGTCAAATACTTCATCGGAAGGTGCCGCTTGATTCTGCTTGGCCTGAGCATAACCGGCAGACATTCGTGCATTGAATTCGGCATCGTTCATTTCACTTCGGGATTTGGGCCGCGCTGCAGGAACGGAGGGACGAAACGGCAGTCCGTTCCAAAGGACAATTTGCCTATAGAAGATATTGATTGCAGTGGAAACGGGAATTCCTAAATCGGAGAGGATGGTTTCAGCCTGTTCTTTGACTTCCGGCTCAACCCGCGCAGTAACATTAGAAGTTTTGGTTGCCATGCAAAGCACCACCTTTCTAAGTTTCAGTATAGCACATTGTATTACATATTGCAATACAAATGCGTGGCGGCTTGGCTTTATTTGCTGCCCAGAGAAATCGGCTGTTTTTTTGTGGAAAAATATCCCGGAACCGTGGGTTACAGCGCTTCAAAACGGATTTGCTGCAAATCCGCAGGGCCTTCGCCGTGGTAGATCAGATAGAGCGCCGCTGTGCCGGACAGCGTGTAGTAGAGGTAATAGCGGCGTCCTTGCCCTGCACCACATCGGGCGCGTACAAATCAGTAACACCGGGGCGGGTGTGGGGGTCCTGTTCGGCGGAGTACATAACGCCCTCATATCACCAGCCGTTCAGATCGTCCAGCGGGGCATACCAGCCGACATAGTCGCCTTTAGAGCAGTAGCGGTCACCGCCCTCGGTATCGTGGGAGCCGAACAGATAGATACGGTCCCCAAAGATATGCGGCTCGCCGTCGGGGGTGTACTCCCACAGGGGGAGGAAGGGGTTCATCGCTTGTTTTTTATGGGTGATTTTCCTTACTTGTAACAAAGCTGCAGCCTGGGGCTTATCAATCGGCGGCGTAGCTGCCCAGGAAGGCAAGGCTCGGCTTCGGGTGGCGGGTCTGGCCGTTGGCACGGTCAACGGCAATCAGACCGAATGTCATCGAAAAGCCCTTCTGCCACTCAAAGTTGTCAAGCAGGCTCCAATGCAGATAGCCCTTGATGGGCAGGCCCTCGGCAAGGCAATCCTGCACACCGGCCAGCGCCTGCCGGATAAACTCCACGCGGCGGGTATCGTCGCCGGTGCCGATGCCGTTCTCGGTAATCAGCAAATCACCGTGGAAATCCTTGGCCACGGCGCGCAGCACGTTGGCCAGCGCCTGCGGGTAAAACTCATAGCCCATCTGGGTAAGCTCCGCGCCCTCCGGCATAGGCAGCTGGCCATCGGGGCCAATGCGGGTGCGGGTGTAGTTCTGCACGCCCAGAAAATCATCGTTCTGGATGTAGGGCAGATAGTGGGTAAATTCCTCGTCCCACTCCTTGGCGGCCAGTGCCTCACAACCCGGCTCCGGCTGTAAATCGTGCAGGCTCAGGGTCAGACCGGGCTTCAATTCGGGGCAAATCGCCTTGATGGCATCCCGCGCCGCGGCGTGGGCGCGCATAATGAGCAAATCGCCCTCCGGCGTGCGCTGCGTCTGGAAGGTCTGCGGGTTCTCGGTCCCGAAAAGCGCCAGAGATTCCGCGGCGGCTGCCTTGCGGTTTTCCAGCATCTTCTGCAAATTCATACCCATCTGCACGCTGCTTTCGGCCTGCCCGGCGGCTGCTCTGGCCGCGGCGGCCTTCTGCATCTGCATCATGTAGCGCTTCGAGATGGCGGCAATCTGCAGGCCCATATTGGCCTCGTTGATGGTGCAGATATAGTGCAGCTCATCGCCGAGGGCCTCCACAACCTTGACGGCATAGCGCTTGAAATAGTCAACCGTGCTCTCGGCCTCCCAGCCGCCGCGCTCAATCAGCCATTTGGGGCTGGAAAAATGGTGCAGCGTCACCACCGGATCAACACCGTGCTCGCGGCAGCAGCGGATCACCTTGCGGTAATGCTCCAGCTCGGACTCGTCAAAGCAGCCCTCCTGCGGCTCCACACGTGCCCACTCGATAGAAAAACGGTAGGCATTCAGCCCGGCCCCGGCCATAAGGGCGATGTCCTCCTCGTAGCGGTGGTAGTGGTCTACGGCATCGTTGCTCGGCTCGGCAAAGCTGGAATGTTCCATCTGCTCCTGTGCCCACAGGTCGCTGTAGCGGTTGTTGCCCTCCACCTGATGCGCCGCCGTGGACGCACCCAGTAAAAACTCCTTGGGAAATTTCATAGTGTTGTCTCCTTGCGTTTGTGTTACATCCATCATAAAGTGCGGAAATGCAAAGAAAATACTATGGCGTTTGTTTGGCCTGTCAGCAGAGCTGGTTGAGCTTTGTCAATAGCTGTGCAAACAGTGCCTCGCCGCCCGGCATCATGCCTTTCAAGTCGTTGAAGCTCTTGCCGGCAAGGAATGCGGTGGCAGGACCGTCCAGCATACCCGGCAGGACAGCGGAAAGCACCGCCTTGGCGTCGGCGTCCGCCAGCATGGTGCGCAGCGGTGTGTCCATCGTAAAGCGCTGCGGGGTTAAATCGGTTTCAGTGGCGTAGGAATACTGATAGCTGCCGCTGCCCAGCGTGATGGAGCCTTCCTGCTCCGGCAGGAAAAGCTGTGCGGTGGTGTTGGCGGGGATTTCCACCTCCACGGTGATGAGATGGTTCAGGCACTGCCACGCAAGGCGCACCCTGCCGTAGGGGGTGGTGCGCAGGGCACAAGCCTGCGTGATGCCCTGAATCAGCTGCGGCTGCAGCGTAATGGTGCGGTAGCCCGGTTCAGCCGGGCGGATACCGACCAGCTGCTCCAGCAGCCAGTCACCCACAGCGCCAAAGGCATAGTGGTTAAAGCTGTTCATGCCGCTTTCGTCAAAGCTGCCATCGGGGCGGACGCTGTCCCAGCGCTCCCACATGGTAGTTGCGCCGCAGCGCACCTCATACAGCCAGCCGGGGAAATCTTCGTTCAGCAGCAGCTTTCCGGCAAGGTCATTGCGGCCGATTTTAGAAAGCGCGTCCATCAGAATCGGCGTGCCGATAAAGCCGGTTGTCAGGTGCCCCTGATGCTTGTCCAGATTCTGTACAAGGCTTTGGGCAATGCGGTCGCGGTGTTCCGGCCCGGCAAGGTCAAACAGAAGAATCAGCGCCAGCGCGGTCTGAGTTTCGCCCACCACGCGCCCGGTTGCGGTGATGTACTCCTGCTGGAAGCCGCTGTAGATTGCGCGGTGCAGCGCGGTATATTCGTCTGCCTCCTGTGCTTTGCCCAGCACGGCCGCCGCCTTGGCAAGCAGCTGGGTACAATGTGCGTAGTAGGCGCTGGCAATCAGGTAGGCATCGGTGCTGCCACGGTTGCCGCGGCCCTCCTCGCGGTCAAGGGCCAGCCAGTCGCCGTGCTGAAAGCCGCACTGCCGCAGATGGTCGGGCGTTTCCTGACGGCGCATATATTCTACCCACGCTTTCATGCTGGGGTATTGCCGTTCCAGAATATCCCGTTCGCCGTAAAGCTCGTAGAGCGTCCACGGAATGGTGACGGCGGCGTCACACCAGACGGCAGCGCCGCCGCTGCCCTGTCCGTTCACGTTCGGCACGATGTGCGGCACACCGCCGTCCGCGGCTTGTCCAATGGCAAGGTCGGCCAGCCACTTGCGGAAAAAGCGGTAGACGTCCTCATTCTGCGCGGCGGTGCGGCAGAAAACAGCAGCGTCACCGGTCCAGCCCAGCCGTTCATCGCGCTGCGGGCAGTCGGTAGGCACATCGACAAAGTTGGAGCGCTGGCCCCACACGATGTTCGCCCACAGGCGGTTGACCAGCGGGGAGGAGCAGGAAAATTGCGCGGTGGCGGCAGCGTCCGTGCCCAGCACCAGCGCGGTGAAGACGTCAAGCGGCGGGTTGCCGCCCATGCCTGCAATCGAGACATAGCGGAAGCCGTGGTAGGTGAAGCGGGGGACAAACGTATCCTTGCCGCCGCTGCACACAAAGGTATCGGTGGCCTTGGCGGTGCGCAGGTTGGCAGTATACAGGCTGCCGTCCGGCGTCAGGGCTTCGGCAAAGCGCAGGGTGATTTCCTGCCCGGGGGAACCCTGCCAGTCCAGCCGGACAACACCGGCCATATTCTGGCCGAAATCCAGAATCGGCGTGCCGTCCGGCGTATGCAGCAGCTGCACAGGGGCGCGGCGCTCGAGCACGCGCACCGGCTCGCATTGCTGGGGAACCAACGCCGGGGCATGTGCGTTCAGATCTTCTGCAAGGACAACCGGCTGCGGTGCAGTTGGCACAGCGGTGCGGTCAATGCGCTCACCGTGGTAGAACTCCGCCTCGCGGTGCTGCCCAAGGTACCACTGCCAGCGCGCATCGGTGGCAACCGTGACGCGGTGGCTGTCCATGCAGGTGAGAGAAAGCTCGGCAAAGATGGCCGTCTGCTTGCCGTACACCTGCCGCGTTCCGTTCAGATAACCGGCATACCAGCCGTTTGAGGTGGTGATTTCCAGCGTGTTTTCCGGCTGAATCAGCGCCGTGACGTCATACACCTGATATTGCAGGCGGCTTGCGTACTCGGTCCAGCCGGGAGCAAACCAGTCCTGCGAGACCTCCTGCCCGTTCAGCCGCACGGTATAGATGCCGCAAGCGGAAAGATACAGCCTTGCCTTCTGCACAGGCTCGGCAGAAAAATGTCGCACAAAAACAGGACATTCGCTGTGATTTTCCGCCAGGGTGTGGGTAATCCACTGCGCGGTGAGAAAGCGCGGCGCAAACAGTGCCGTGGAAAATTCGGCCTTGCCCTGCGCGAACTCGCCGTGGTTATCCCAGACAGTCAGCTCCAGTGTGTAGTGGCATTCCTCGTTCAGCGGCGGGCCCGCATAGCGGACGGCGGCGCTCTCGCTGCCTGTGATGCGCCCGCTGTCCCAAAAGGGCATCAGGCCGTCCCTGATACAAATCCGGTAAGCGGTCTGGTGTACGTTCTGGCGGTCGCTTTCGAGCTGCCAGCCCAGATACGGCATCGGCTCACTCAATGCGGCAGGGTTTTCCTGCCGGTCAATCAGAATTTTGGAAACCTTCAGCATAGCTTTCCTCCTGTTTATTCCCCGGCGCACGCCGCATCCAGTGCGTGCAGCACCTCCGGCGGCAGGGCCTGACCGCCCATCGAAAGCAGCTTCTTCAGGCTCATGCTCTTCATCTGGGCCAGCATCGGGCTTTCCAGCATCGGTCCCAGCACCTTTGCCAGCACGGCGCGGGCTTTCTCGTTTTCCAGCAGGGTGCCCAGCGGCAGGTCGGCGGCACTGGGGGCAGCTTCATGCACAGGCAGAGACTGCGCAGCAACAGGGGTGAAGCCGATGCCCAGCTCGGCCACCAGATCGCCCAGCGTCACGCGCAGCAGCGCACCCTTGGCACCGCCCTCGCTGCGGATAATTGCCATAGCGGCACCGTCATACAGCGGACAAACCGGCCCGGCAAAGGGCAGCAGGCGGTCGGGCTTGGGGTCGGCGGTGCCCAGCGCGGCCAGTGTGCCGCCGCCCAGCAGCTCCACCTTGATTTCGCGCTGGTCGGCAAGAACCGGGTTTCCGGCGGCGTCAACGCACTGAATCTGCACAAAGCAGAGGTCTTTTCCGTCCGCGGCGATGGCGGGGCGGTCGGCCGTCAGGCGCAAAGCGGCGGTTTTGCTTGCGGTTGCCAGCGTGTCGCGGCCCGTTTCAACGCCGTTTTTGTAGCTGACAGCCTCCAGCGTGCCAGGCTCATAGGCAAAGCGGAACACCGCAAGGTACTCCTGCGCTTCGGTGCAGGGCTTGCGGCCGAGGGAACGGCCGTTCAGCAGCAGCTCTACCTCGTCGGCGTCGGCGTAGATATTGACTTCCACGTCCTGCCCCTCGCAGCCGGGGAAGGTGTAGTTGCGCTGCACCGGCAGCCACGCCCACGAAAGCCGTGCCAGATGCTTGTCAACCAGCTCGGGCGGCAGGCAGAAGATATGCGGTGCGGCATTGCCCCAGATTACATCGCGGTAATAGCTCTGCGGGCGCTTGCGGCCCAGCAGGTCAAAGTCGCCGCAGTTGGCGGTCAGCCACGGCCATGCGGGCTGGCTGGGGCGCGGCTCGGCGCTGACCTCCCAGCGGCCCACGCCGACCTCACCGATGTAATCCCATGCCGTCCAGACAAAATCGCCGATGACATTGACATTGTCACGCGCGCCCTGCCAGCTCAGCAGTGCAGCGCGGGGGTAGCTCTCGGAGCCGTAAATCACGCGGTCGGGGTACTTTTCGGCATCGTAGGCGTAGCGCGCCACCTTATAGTTGTAGCCTGCCACGTCCATCGGGGCAAAGTAGGGCGCGGTGCCCGGGCCCCAGATGTCGCGCCCCTCGGCAAAGGTGTCGTAGGCCATATTCAGCGCCTGGTTGCCGGTGGTTCCGCCTGCGGGGCGGTTGCCGTATTCCGAGAAGAGCGCGCAGGCCGTGGCCGATACCGGGCGGCTTGCGTCCAGCGAACGCACCTTGTTGGCAAGACGCTTCGCCCATGCAAAGCCGTCCGCCGTGCCGTCACGCTCCTCCACTTCGTTGCCGGTGCTCCACATCACAATGCAGGGGTGGTTGTAGTCGCGGGTGATCATATCCTCAAGGTCTTTTTCCCAGCACTGCTCAAAGGTGACGTGCAGGCCAAAGCTGGTGCGGCCCATGACCCACTCGTCAAAAGCCTCCTCCACAACCAGCATACCCAGCTCATCGCAGGCGTCCAGGAACGCCGGGCCAAAGGGGTTGTGCGCGGCGCGGATGGCATCAAAGCCGCTTTCCTTCATCAGGCAAATCCGGCGGCGCTCGGCGGCGGCATGGTCAGCCGCACCGAGAATGCCCAAGTCATGGTGGATGCAGCCGCCCTTCATCGTACGGGGCTGGCCGTTCAGCAGCAGGCCGGTCTCGCTGCTTACCTGAATCGTGCGGATGCCAATGCGCTGCTCTGCCGTGTCGGCGGTGCCGTTGGCGGTGACGGTCACGCGCAGGGTGTAGAGGGCGGGCGTTTCCGGCGTCCACGGCGTAATGCCGTTGGCGGCAAGCTGCACCGTTCCAAGGCCCTCTGCCGTAGCCAGCACCTGCCCCTCTGCGTCCGCCAGCTCATAGGTTACGCTGTCCGCCGTGCCGGTCAGTGCGGTGCTGACCTCTACCACAGCGCTGCTGCCGTCCAGCGCGGCGGTAACAGCGCGGATACCGTGCGGCGCGGCGCTGACGGCGCTTGCCATATGCAGCCACACGCTGCGGTAGATGCCGCAGCCCACATACCAGCGGGAGTTGGGCTTGGTGCGGTTGTCGGTATAGACGGTGATTTCATTATCGCCCGCCTGCAGCAGCTTTGTCACCTCCACCCAGAAGCCGGTATAGGGGTTGTTGTGCTTGGCAATCGGCTTTTTGTTCAGCCAGACCTCGGTAATGCCGGCAATGCCTTCAAATTCCAGCCAGAAGCGCTGGCCGATGATTTCCGGTTCCACGGTAAAGCTCTTGCGGTAGTAAAGACCGGCGCAGGCCATAAAGCCCTCATCCAGCCCGGTCGCTGCCTCGGGCGAGCGTGCCTTCTCCACGGCGTAGTCATGGGGCAGGCTTGTTTTTTTCCAGCCCTGCAGCATACCCACCATCAGGGGGTTCTGCAGGCTGCTTTCAAGATATTCCCAGTTCTGGTTCAGGTCAAATCGTTGCATAATGTTCTCCTTTGCAGTGCGGTTCTTGTGGGTGTGCTATTTGCTTGTCTCTATCATACAGAGCTTTGCCCGGGTAAAATAGTAATAGATTTGCCTTGGAAGTCAAAAATTCGTCTTGTTGGGAAAACAAGACGAATTTTTTACATTTGTGACTATTTTATTGTTGTTCAGGACTGGGCAATGGGCGCTATAATGCAGACAGAAGCTCTTATTGCTTCTGGCGATATTCCAACGGCGAGCAGCCGACCACCTCGTGAAAGATCTTGCCGAAGTAGCTGCGGGAGCAGAAATGCAGTCTGTCGGCAATCTCCTGCAGGGAAAGCCCGGTGGTGGTCAGCAGCAGCTTGGCGCGCTCAATGCGTACATATTTGATATAGTTTGTCAGGCTGGTGTGCATCTCCCGCTTGAATTTCTTTGTCAGGTAGTATTCGGCGTAGCCAAAGCGCTTGGCCAGCTGGTCGATGGGAATTTCCTCCTCGGCGTGCAGCTCAATATACGCGCAGCAGTCCTGTATCTGCTTGGACACCTCCGGGTTGGTGCGGCAGCGGTGTACCCGGTGTACAAAATCCGCGTACATCGTGGTGGAAAGCTCGCCCAGCTCCGTGCTGTTCTTGGCATCGGTGGCGCGCTGAATGTAGGCATCGCCCAGCGTATAGCCTTCCTCAGGGGAAAGGCCGCCTTCAATGGCAGCACGGCAGCACATCGAGATGAATACAATCACCGAGATCCGCGCCTGCCCCAGAATTTCGTTGGTGTCAACCTTGACGCCGTTGCTGACGCTGTTGGCCTGATTGACCACAAGGGCGTAGTTCAGATCGCCCTCGCGCACCATGCGCAGCAGCGCCTGCTCGGTTGTCCAGACCTTATGGCGGTCACGTGTGGAAAGCTGCTCCTCCACATCAACGGTGCTGTAATCCTCATCTGTAATGTTGTATATGTCAAAGGTGTTTTTCTGCACACCGGTCACGCAGTAATTCAGCGTGATGGCATAGTGGTTCATGATGTTCGTGGCAAGGGTCGGCAATGCTTTCAGAGCCTTTTCAATCTGCATGGTGGTCTCCACACTGAGATTCAGATTCTGCAGCTGCCGCATGGCCAGCTCCATATTGCGCAGAACGGTGTTCTCGGTAAAATAGGGGCCAATCAGGTAGACCATTTTTACCTTGCCGCCGTCCGTTTCTGCCGCAGCACACCACTGCAGGCCGATGGAGGAGGCAACCTGCATGGGCGTATCGGGCAAAAGGTGGTCATACAGCCGCTTTTTGCAGCCGAACAACTCAAATACCTGTGCCAGAACTTCTTCCTCGGGGCAGTTACTGTACACAAGCTGGCCGCAGTCATTGTAGGCCCACAGGTACAGCGGCCCCGCACACTGAATCATATCCTTATAAAGCTGCAGATTCTGCCGCACATCCATTTGCATTGTCCCTCCGTGTTTTACAATCTAAGTGGATTCATTGTAACATATTTTGCCTGTGCCGACAAGAACGTCCGCCAACCCACCGCAGAAAGGAGCGTCCTGTGAAAATGAAAAAAAGCTATTGCAACCCGCTTGACCTTGGCTACCGCTACCAGCACATGATGGAAAACGGAAAGCGGATTGCCTACCGTGAGGCTGCTGACCCGACACTGATTTACTTTAAGGGTGTCTACTATCTGTTCGCGTCGATGTCGGGCGGATTCTGGCACAGCAGCGATTTGACCGACTGGAAATACCACACCAACCGCAATTTGCTGATATATGATTATGCGCCGGATGTGCGCCAAGTGGGGGAGTACCTGTACTTCTGCGCCTCGCGCCGCGGTGAGAACTGCCCCATCCTGCGCACAAAGGACCCGCTGTCTGATACGTTTGAGCAGGTCAGTGCGCCGTTTGATTTCTGGGACCCCGACCTCTTCTGTGACGATGACGGTCGCGTCTATCTGTACTGGGGCTGCGGCAACACCGACCCCATCTATGGAATCGAGATGGACCCGGACACCATGCTGCCCATCGGGGAGCGCCGCGAGCTGATTTCTGAGCAGGCGGACACGCTGGGCTATGAGCGCTGCGGCGAGAACGGAAATGTCCCGCCCAAGGAGACAAGCCCGGTGTATCAGGCACTGAAGTCCTTTGTCAACCCGGCCACCGGGGAGCTGCAGCTGCCGCAAACACTGCCCGCGGGCGGTGGCTTCAATCGGGAAAAGCTCGTCAAAATGTTTCGTTCGATTGGCAAGCCCTACATCGAGGGCGCCTTTATGACAAAGCATAACGGCAAGTACTATCTGCAATATGCCTCCCCGGCCACCCAGTTCAACACCTACTGCGATGGCGTCTATGTGGCCGATGCGCCGCTCGGGCCGTTCACGCTGCAGCAAAGCAACCCCTTTTCCTCCAAGCCGGGCGGCTTTATGCAGGGCGCGGGGCATGGCAGCACGATACAGGATGCCGATGGGAATTTCTGGCACGCCTCGACCATGCGCGTCAGCGTGAATCACGATATGGAACGGCGCGTCGGGCTCTTCCCGGCAGGCGTGGATGCGGATGGCGTACTGTTCTGCAACCAGAATTTTGCGGATTACCCGCTGTGCATCCCGGACGGAAAATTTGACCCGTGGAGCGTGCGTCCGGCGTGTATGCTGCTCAGCTATCAGAAGCCGACAGCGGCCTCCTCAACGGCAGAGGGCAGCGCCCCGGCGCTGGCCGCGGACGAAAACTGCCGCACATGGTGGAGCGCAGCAGACGCTCGGCCCGGCCAGTGGCTTTCGGTGGATTTGGAGAAGGTCTGCGACATCCACGCCATACAGGTGAATTTTGCGGATGAAGCATTGTCGGTGGACTACCCGGAGAACCTGTACTGCCATCAGAGCGGCGGCGCGCGGTATATCGAAAAGGAACCGCAAATCAGCCGTTATACGCTGGAAACCAGCACGGACGGCACCACCTGGCAGCTGCTGCAGGAGGTATCCCATGAGGGCAGCAATGCCTATTTCCCGCTCCCGGAGCGTGTCCGGGCGCGTTACATTCGCCTGACCGGCGGGGCACTGCCCTATGGGCAGACGCTGCGCATCAGCGGCCTGCGCATTTTTGGCTTCGGCGGCGGTGCTGCCCCGGCACAGGCACAGGCCACCGTACACCGCACCGGCCCCATGAATGCATTGGTGCAGTGGCAACCGCTTGCCGAAATGGACGCGCAGGGGTGCAATATCCGCTATGGCATTGCATCCGATAAGCTCTACCAGAGCTGGCTGGTCTACGGCGTGCAGGAGCTGGATTTGTCCACCCTGATGGCGGGGCAGGACTGCTATCTGCGGGTAGACAGCTTTAATGAAAACGGAATTACCGAGGGCAGCCTGCTGTATTGCCCGGCGGAGAATCATAAATAATTGCAAGGAGTTTGGGATGATGAAAAAACAAATTCTGTGGAACAGTGACTGGCTGTTTGCACGCGGGGACACCCCCGAGAAAGCAACCCCGGTCACACTGCCCCACACCTGGAACGCCAAGGACGGACAGGACGGCGGCAATGACTACTACCGCGGCGCCTGCCTTTACACAAAGGCATTTGAGGCCCCCGACCACAGTGACAGCGAGGAGGTCTGGCTGGAATTTGAGGGCGTTGCCATGACCGCCGTGGTCACGCTGAACGGGCAGGAGTTGACCCGGCATGAGGGCGGCTACGCCACCTTCCGTGTCAATCTGACGCCCGCGCTGGCCGTGCAGAACACCCTGACCGTCGCCGTGGACAACGGCAAAAACCGCACGGTCTACCCGCAGAAGGCCGACTTCACCTTCTACGGCGGCATCTACCGCCCGGTGCATCTGCTGGTTGTGCCCAAGGCGCACTTTGCGCTGGACTACCACGGCGCGCCCGGTCTGCGCATCACCCCTGTGCTGAGCGCCGATTTGAAAACCGCTGAAATTCACGCCGAGGCGTGGGTTGTCGGCACCGCGCAGAGCGTGCAGTTCACGCTGGGCGAAGAGACGCTTTCCGCGCCTGTCACAGACGGCAAGGCGGAATGCACGTTCAAGCTCGAGAACGTCCACCTGTGGGACGGCGTCAATGACCCGTATCTGTACAAAATGCAGGCCACGCTCGATAGCGGCGATGCCGTGGAAGCCAATTTCGGCTGCCGCACGATTGCCTTTGACGCGGAGAAGGGCTTTATCCTCAACGGTCGTCCCTACCGCCTGTGCGGCGCAGCGCGACATCAGGACCGCCAGGGCCTTGGCAACGCACTGACCGAAAAAGAGCACGACGAGGATATGGCCCTGCTGCGCGAGATGGGCGCGAACACCGTGCGCCTGGCCCACTACCAGCACGCGCAGTATTTCTACGACCTGTGCGATAAATACGGCCTTGTGGCGTGGGCAGAAATCCCCTACATCACCGAGCATATACCCGAGGGCCGCGCCAACACCCTCTCCCAGATGACTGAACTGGTTGTGCAGAACTACAACCATCCGTCCATCGTCTGCTGGGGGCTTTCCAATGAGATTACCGGCAGCGGCAAGACGGAGGATCTGGTCGAAAACCACAAGCTGCTCAACGACCTCTGCCACAAGCTGGACGCCACCCGCCCCACCACCATGGCGCACATCTTTATGCTGGATGCCAATGACCCGCTGGTATTCCTGCCCGACATCCGCAGCTACAACCTCTATTATGGCTGGTATGTAGGGGAGTGGGACCAGAACGATGCGTGGTTTGATGAGTTCCACAAGAACCGCCCCGATGCCGTGATTGGCCTGTCCGAGTACGGCGCGGATGCAAACCCCGCCTACCAGAGCGCCAAGCCAGCCAAGGGCGATTGGAGCGAGGGTTATCAGGCCGTCTACCATGAACACATGCTCAAAATGTGGGCGGAGCGGCCCTATATCTGGGCGATGCACTGCTGGAATATGTTTGACTTCGGCGCAGACGGCCGCGACGAGGGCGGCAAGCCAGGTCAGAACCAGAAGGGCCTTGTCACCTTTGACCGCAAGACGAAAAAGGATGCATTCTACATTTATAAGGCCTACCTGAGCAAGGAGCCGTTTGTGCATATCTGCGGCCGCCGCTACGCCGACCGTGCTGAGAGCGAAACCGAAATCAAGGTCTATTCCAACCAGCCGCGTGTGACACTGTTTGTGGACGGCAAGGAGTTTGCCGCACAGGACGGCGACAAGATTTTCAAATTCACAGTGCCGATTTCCGGCGAGCATACAATCGAAGCCCGCAGCGGTGCCTGCAGCGATACCATTGCCATCCGCAAGGTCGATAAGCCCAACCCCGCCTACGTGAAAGCGGGCGGCGAGGTTGTGAACTGGTTTGACTGCGAGGACGAGATTGTCAAGGAGGGCTACTTCTCCATCAAGGATTCTATGGGAGATGTCAAGGCCCATCCGCAAGCCTCTGCTGTGCTGAATGAGCTTATTGCCCCGCTGCAGGCCAAGGCCGCAGCCGCCTACGGCGATGTTGCTAAAAATATTCAGATTCCCGAATCCATGCAGCGCATGATGGACAAGATGAGCGTGGAGGCCACCCTGAAGCAGATGGGTAAGCTGGTCACACCCGCCTTTGTACATGAGCTGAACGCCGCATTGAATCAGGTAAAAAAGGAGGGGTGAGCGCAGGACCTGTAAGGCAGTGCCACAACTGCATTGAAAATTTTGTAAAAAGAAAGAGAGAAACAATACTATGGCTAACAAGAAAAACGACCCCAACCATCTCGGCTTCGGCCGCCTGATGGCGTGGAAAAGCTCGGACATCGCTATGGCCGGCCTGAACGTAATCGTTCTGGGCTATCTGAGCATTTATTGCAGCGACACCCTTGGCATTGCACCAGCAGTTGTGGGCACTGTGCTGATGGTAAGTAAAATCATCGACGCTTTTACGGATATTTTTGCGGGCTGGCTGGTCGATAACACCCATACCAAGCTGGGCAAGGGCCGCCCCTATGAGCTTGCCATTGTCGGCGTTATGCTCTGCTCTCTGGGCCTGTTCTCCGGCAGCCCTGCATGGAGCAACACGCTGAAAGTTGTGTGGATTTTCTGTATGTACACGCTGGTGTTCTCCATCTTCACCACCCTGCGCGGTGCGGCCAACACACCGTACACCATCCGCCACTTCAGCAACAACCCCATCCTGATTCGCAAGGTTGCCTCCTACGGTGGCGTTATCACGATGGCCGGTTCGATGATTGTCAGCATCCTGTTCCCCATCGTAATGAGCAAGCTGGCCACCAGCGCCGGCGGCTGGCGTACCACTGTGGCAATCTTTGTCCTTCCCCTGCTGCTGATTTCTCTGCTGCGTTTCTTCTTCTGCAAGGAGGATCCCAGCGTGGACGGCGG
>OHAI01002229.1_pt1 | contig 14405 bp, 9 predicted proteins | sample 1577091 | NCBI WGS metagenome assembly OHAI01 (sample SAMEA3541548, study PRJEB24748) | human gut metagenome | biome: human gut; feature: human-associated habitat; material: faeces | place: China | collected 2012
CCTGATCGGCAGCAATACCTTTTTCGACCCCGACATGCTCCACTTTCGTCTCGTATTTATTACCAAGATAATAAAAGCGCAGACTGTCTACTTTGCTGTCGATAATATCTGTCAGAAGTGCTTTCAGTGCGATGCACTGAGCGTTATCCAAAATGCATTCAAATACAGAATTCTGAACCCTTCTTCCATAGTTGACGCATTGTTTAGCAACCTTCCGCAGTCTTGCTTTACCGGCTGCTGTTTCTGTGTTCACATCATATGTGATCAGTACAAGCATTTGTCACCTCATTTCCAGAGAAAAACAGGATATTCGTCCAGGTCTCCGCGTAAATATCGGGCAAGGAGCATTGCCTGCACATAGGGAACCATTCCCCACTCCACTTTTTCCCTAAGATACGGATGTGTAATAACTTCCTTTTTTCTATTTTGCCATTCTGTCAAAAACTTTTTCCGCAGCTCATCATCCATCAAAACTGCACCATTTTCTTTTTTTGTAAAGTTTTTTCCGCTAATAATCTTCTTATTAATAAGAGATAATACAAACCGATCTGCCATTACAGAGCGAAGTTCTTCAACCATATCCAATGCCAGTGAACTTCTTCCCGGACGTTCTGTATGCAGATATCCGACACAGGGATCTAAGCCAACACATTCCAGAGCAGACATGATCTGATTCGTCAAAAGTGTATAGGCAAAAGAAAGCATCGCATTAACCGTATCCATTGGAGGACGTTTTGTCCGTCCCTGAAACTGAAAATCCTTTTTCTGCTGCAGAATCAATTCGTCAAACACGCTAAAATAAATACTGGCTGCCTCTCCTTCATATCCCCTGAGTTCGTCCCTGGATGTGCTATTCTGAATCAACATCAGAGAATTTTTCAGCATTTCAGATGCCTTTTTTACCCGCTCTGCATCAATCTGCATACTATGATCTCTGACTGCCCGCTCCAGAACCCACCTGGCATTATGTACTTTTCCAAGGATACAATTTTGAGCAATCTCCAATCCCACCTGTTCATCTTTGCTGCTGGCATACTGTTGTTCCCGCAGAATCACGTTACCCCGCACTTTCCCGGTGACCCGTGCCAGGAATTTTCCCTGGGGAGTCATGTAACACAGAGAAATATTTCGTTCTGCACAGGCACCCATAAGTGCCGGGCTGGTTCCCCGATATCCGAATGATACAATTCCCTCAAGATTATGCAGCGGAACTCTGCCCAATTCTTTCTTGTCATCATAAATTACAATATTTTCACCATCCAGAGCAAGATAACTGTTTTCGGAAGTAACATATAACGTATTCAATAATTTTTTCATACGTTTTCCTCCATAAGTACCTGATCCATATAGTTTTTCACAGAACCGGTTTTTGCAAGTCTTGGCATGCAAATCTCCTTTAAAGAGCAGGAAGTACAGTGCTTTCCCATCTTTACTTTCGGTGTATACCGCCGTTCATAATATTGATGCATTTCTTGAAACATCTCACGCACTTTGCTGCGAAGTTCTTCCGTGATCTCCACGATTTCCCTCCGTTTTGTCTCTCCGTAAAACAGTGCACCTTCCGGAATCTGTGTGGAAAACATTTCTTCCAGGCACATTGCCTGCGCAGCTAATTGTAATTTGTCTTCCTCTGTGATCTTCGGTTTTCCCTTTTTGTATTCGATCGGATATACCGAAAAATTGCCCCTGTGCCCATGCAGACGGATTCCATCCTCACATCTGTGAAATTCCACCACATCACACTCACCCGTGACGCCCATTTCTCTGGACGCCACGGGTAATGCTCTCGCTATGATTGTGTCTCTTCTTTTTTCGGTAAGATATGGATCATGTGCTTTCTTATGCATTAATTCACCGATTACCGTATGTTCATTTTCAGCCCACTGTTGCTCTATATGGATCAGCGCCCACTGTCTTTTGCAGAATCTGAAATGCTGGATCCCTGATATCATGAGATAATCATCTTCTGCATATTCCATTAATTCATCCTTCTTACTTCCACGGAATCAGGAATCTGTTCCTCGTGAACGGTAACCGTATAGTCCTGATATTTTCTGGGATATTCCACGCCCTCGTTTCTCTTTACTTCTACGGCATCGAACAATTTATAAGCCGGGCAGTCTCCCAGTTCTTTGCTATGCTTGAATACAATCAGTTCCCGCACTGCCATATTGCCTCTCGCTGCAGAATGGTCTACCTCGAACATGTTAAGAATTGCTTCCCATAGCAATTCCAAATCGTCTTCGGAAAATCCGGTTACTTTCCGCGCCAGATTTGCGGAAATATAGCCTTCTGCCCGGTACAGTCCATAAGGAACGATGGTCTTTCTACCCATTTCCGTATTCTTGTTTTCCGCGTCCTTTTCTGTGGTGATGGCAACTCTGGTGATAGTTACTTCTTGGCTGATGATCGGATCGATACTTCTGGCAAATCCAATCTGCACGGGTCCTCTCACCTGACCGCAGTTCAACGATGCTTTTACAAAAGTAGTCATTACGGCACCAAACGTACGGATATCATAGAAATTCCGGCACATATAATCCTTCAATTTAAGATCTACACCGGGATCATTTTTCTTTAACTTTTTAAGTTCCTCTGTCACCTTTTTATCATCCGTTTCGGTGATTCCCATATCCGCACAGGCTTCTCTGTCACTGCGATTTAAGGGTACATCTTCTTTGATGTAAATCTTATATCCCTGAGCATCCTCTTTTACGGTCTCGACATAATTGCGGATCTTACGTTTCAGGCAGACATCCGTTACCAAGCCCAGTCCGCTCTCTGGATCGACTCTTGGCATATTGCCCGCATCAGGATCTCCATTGGGATTACCGTTCTCCACATCAAATAATACTACGAACTCATATCTGTTTTTAATAGCTTCACTCATTTATTTGTCCTCCCCTTTTTTATATTTTTCCTGCTGTTGATGATAGTAGCCAAGTGCAAACTGCCCCTGCTGTTCCAGGGATAAGCGTTTCGGGAAATCGTCAAATTTGCCCATAATTTTCCCAACTTCTTTTTCGTAATAGACTTTCGCTCCGCCTTTATCCCGTTCCAACTTTTTCATATGGCTGTTTTTCAGTTTGAGCAACACCGGGAAAATAACTGCCGGCGTAGCACATGCGGAATTAAAGTAGCGGTCATGAATTGTCGTAGTGATTGTCGGGTTTGCTTCTTTTTGTATGCTTTCCAATACGGAAAACAATCTTCCCAATACATAGGCTATATCATTGCGGTCTTCGTTCAATCCCATGAGATTTTCTCCTTTCATACAATTATAATTTTTGATCAAAAATGCTTTGATGATAGCAGCACGTTTCCAGTTCACGTTACCGCACTCTGCCCGAATGCGGATCAGTGTGTAGGTATACAGACTTGCCGGATATCGTCCGCCCGACAGAATCGCCTGCAATACAAGGGCTGCCATGTTCGGAACCGGTGTCTTATCTTTTGATTTCTGATTCACGGTTTCATTCAGCATGTCACGAATCCCCAGATAATCCTGTTCTTCCCATGCCGGTTTTACAATCTTGAGCCGCTCATAATGGTCTGCTATATTCTGTATGATTTTCCCAAACGAATTTACATAGAAAAAACGGACCGACAATCGTGCTGCATTTGGTGCCAGCGCCAGTATGTAAAAATTCTGTTTCGGATCCATCTCCGCATCTTCTAAGTAAACCCTGGTGCCTTCTTTCAGGCTATCGAAAATGTCCTTCAGTTTTTTCTGATTATCTTTCGTGGGTTTAAACATATTCAGAAAACACTTCTGATACTGCTCTTTACCGCTTTCTGCCCAGTACACGATCATGGAATCCCCCAGGGAAAAGGTGTAATCCCGCTGGGACAGCAGATAATTCAGTGCCGTGGTATATGCAAATTCCGCATATTTTCCCACCGGCGCATTATAACTCTGTTCCTTTCCATAAGACTCAAATGACAGTGCATTGAATGATACCAGCGCCGCTCCGCTGGACTGTGCCCCGGGTACCCCTTTGATTGCTTTATGGATTCGTGATATCTCGGCTTTTTTACCGGTAACCAGGCAAATGCCGTTATCTTCTCCACCATTCCGCGCCCGATAGTTTTCCCAACAGTCTCGAATCTCCGGATCTTCCTGTGCTTCCTGCCCTTCCACAGAGAAAATAAGATTGCCGCCTTCTGTCAATTCTTCCCAGTTTTCCCGAATCACAGGATGTTCTGATGCTTTCTGCGGATCCCATTTTTCAAAATAGGCTAAAATTGCCCGGGCTGTTTTTCCCTGTGCAGATTGCAGAATCTGTCCATGCTTTTCTTTCGTCGCCTGGAAGCAATCCACTACACGTGAGTTCGTTCCATCTGCGTCAATACCCAGCATATACTTGGAATTGTCGCACAGAAAATTAGCTGCCACACCGGAAGATCTGGTCACCATCTCCGGCACGACGAGATTTGCCGGTACCCAGACTACTTTCTTACCACGCATATCCGCTATTTTTCGGGAAGTAATACCTATGATATCCCCCTCCGAAGACAAATTGATTTCATAGGACACTTTCGCATGGCACCATCCCAACCTGGATACTTTCCCCTGTTCTGCCAGATTTTCATAGTATTTTACCAGTGCCTGTAGTATCATCGCAGCACCTCGCAATCTCTCAGATCCACCACGCCGTGACGCATTATTGCCCGGAAAAACATAGGCTGGATATTTTCCGGATCACTGTAATCCATGTCAAACAGCATGATGCCAAGATCTTTTTCTTCTACTACATCATAGGCGGTATGAATTTCTTCTTCCTCGCAGAGAGCAAAATGCGCCGAGAATTCTCTACAACCGAAGTATGGCATATAATAAAATTCTCCTTTACGCAGCCGTCTCATGATAATGTCCTTAAATTTTCCGGGATTATCAGAAGCGTTGGCTTTCTCTGTCATTTCAAAATGAGCTTCGATGGTGTAGCTTACATTGCAGAGCAGCTGTGATGCTCTCTGTACAATGTCCTCCTTCGTACTAATATACAATGTTTTGTCTGCACCGTTGTATGCCTGCAATACATTGCTTGCCAGGATCTTGCTTTTTACTTCATTTCGTCGTACACTTGTAAATTGGATAGGGTTTTTGACATAGATTTTGTCGATGATCCACCGCATTCCCGGATGCCAGTAAATGGCTTCCAAAATACCGCGTGCCGCTGAGGGCGTGATGATGTCATAGCTGTAGCGTTCAACTTTGAGTTCGGGTCTCGAAAACAATGCATAGTCTCCCCATACATTTACTTTTACTCCGACTCCCATTTATTCCACCTTCTTTCCACAATTAAAGCGCTGTTCCCGTTTACTGTTCCTTTGTAGTACTATTTTCTGTCTGACAATAATACCCCCTTTGTAAAATACTGTCTTTTCGCAGATATGATATGACAATATTTTAGTTTATCTGTATTTATCTGACAAATTCACTATACTACAAGTCTAATATATTTGCAATGCTTATTTTTATTCGTAATGATAATTTCAATTGAAATTATCGCTAAAACTATTAGATTTTTTTGAATTATATGTTATACTTTCAATGTCAGGTATATCCTGTGGATTGAAATAATTGTAATTTTCATTAACTTACAAGAGTAGCGGTACACTTTTCCATCGTGTACCGCCACTTCCATTTCCTGCAATATTAAACCATCATCATTCCGCCCAATTCCACTTCCAGTTTCAATCCGGTGTCTTCCCGGTATTGTTCCTCCTGCGTCAGCACATAAAAATCCTGCGCATCCGGGTCTACCGCTTCTACCATCCCCGCATCACGCATTTCTTCAAACAACATATTCCGTTTCTCATATTCCCCTTTTTTCCGAACACTTACACAATATTGCCCTGCTTTTCGCATACGGCTCTTTGTCAGTCCCTGCTGCCGAATTTCCTGCAAAAGAGCCTCCGCTTCCGGTTCTCTGTTGATATATACCGTAACTGTATTTTCCTCAATCAGATTAAATTCTCCGGCTACTGTTGCAAATTGATAATTTCCGTCCTTGAACTTGTCCAATATTTTCTTTATATCCAGGCTTTCGCCCTTGATGCGATATAGTCTCCGAAAATATTCTGTGATATTATCCAGTGCAGTAATATCTCTGCCCTCCGCCAGCAGATTTTTCGTCGTGTCGATCTGCTGCCGCTGTCCGGATACCCTTTCCTTGTCTTCCCACTGGAAGATGCGGACAATGCTCTCTTCCTTTCCTCTTTTATCATTTCGATTACAACGTCCTGCTGCCTGAATAATGGAATCCACACCGGCTAGTTCCCGATATACCGAAGTAAAATCCAGATCCACTCCGGCTTCCACGAGACTGGTCGAAATGACGATACATTTTTTTCCTTTTTTGTCATCCAAACGTTCTCTAATCTCCGCAAGCACTCGTCTTCTATGCGCCGGATACATGGTGGTTGATAAATGATAAACGCCCTCTCCCTGCAGCCGTTCGTAAAGCCGCTGTGCTCTTTTTCGCGTGTTCACGATACACAGTGCATGCCACTCCTGCTGTAGTTTCTCCGCCATTTCCTCTTCCGTGATGGTATCAATATTCTGATAGGTTACCCTTTCAAAAAATCGAAATTGTTCCTCTCTCCGTGGGCATAATTCCCGGGCAACATACTTTTCAGGCAGAAACTGCTGTAATGCCGGTTGTGTCGCCGTACACAGCACGATACTCGTGCCATATTGTTGCAACAGTTCCTCTATCATTGCCATGCACGGTTTCAAATAATTCGCAGGAAGCATCTGCGCTTCATCGAATATGATGACACTGTTTACTATATTATGTAATTTCCTGCATTTGGAGGACTTATTGGCATACAGGGATTCAAAAAACTGGACATTTGTGGTAACCACCACCGGTTTATCCCAGTTTTCCGCCGCCAACTGCATGGGTTTGAACTCTTCCGAGCTCTCATAGTCTACATTGCTGTGATTTTCCAACACATTTTCACTACCCAGGATTTCCCTGAACACCTGCGCATTCTGCTCGATAATACTGGTATAGGGAATCACATAAATCACACGGTCCATATGGTTCTCCACCGCATGCTGCAACGCAAATGCCAGAGAAGCCACAGTTTTGCCACCACCGGTGGGTACCGTAAGCTGAAACAATCCTTTGGAGGACTTTCCCATTTCCAGACAGTTCCGGAGAATTTCAGATCGTCTTCCATCAATCGTAGTATCATTCCGATTTATAAGCCATTTTGCTATGTAATTTTGCAATTTTTCCAAAAGAACATCCATGTTCTCTCCGGAATCCCTTTGAACCGTTCCGTTGTTCATAAACTGTTCTGTATCCAGAAAATCGGCATCCACCAGGCAGGAATACAGCATGCGAATAAATACACTCAGCGCAAAGTTTGGATCCTTTTCCGGATTCATGGCAATGGGTGGTGTGGTAATTTGAGGGATTTCTATTTCCTTTTCATACGCACTGTAATCGCACAACCTTTTCTTAAGTCTCCCCAGCAAAGAGGACGGCAATCCCTCTCGTCCCAGATCCGGCAACCCTGCATGATGCCCTGCTATGCAGTAAGTCAGAAGCCAATAGCAGCCATCTAAATTTTCGCAGACCTTCGCCCCGGCAGTGGAATGATCCACCCGGATATCCAGATTTTCTTTGATCTTCTTTTGAAATTCCGCGGAATATTTTCCAATGTCATGTAACATCCCACAACAATATCCCCAGTCCGCTTTCCTGAATTTTGCAGCAAATTTTTCTGCAAGCTCTGCGGTTCCCTGTAAATGTTCTTTTACTGATTGCTCTCTGTCCCCATCAATGTGTGCAAGGTATTTCATGTTCTTCCCCTCTTTTCTACAATCTATTCCCTCCGCTCCGGCAGCATCCCCTTGATCTTCGCTCCACTCAGGTCCACATCCAACACAATCTTCACCATCCAGAAGAACAGTAACAGCACCAGCATCGGGATCACGCAGGAAGTAATGATCATCACGGCAACCGCCTCGATAAAGTGATTCAGGGAATTCTCCACCTTCTGTACCAGATCTTCGGTAGAAATCGTCACATTTTCCACGACATTTGCCACCGAATCTTTAGCGCCGGAAATGGCATCTTTTGCCCAGTCGAAAATGTTTGAGACAGATCCTGAGTTATTGCTTTCCTTCTCCTGCACGTTACCTGTAACAGTTCCAGGAACTTCTGTTGTTCCGATTCCAGGTGTTTCCGTCGCATTAGTGTCATCGTCATCATCCGCCACGCCACTGTTTTCCAGTATATTCTGTGTGTTCCTGGCATCCTCAATGGTAGCTTCGATCTGGGCCTGATAGGTGTCTCCGATAAGCCGCCGATGCTGGCATGGAGACGCAAGTCCGGCAAGAAATGAACTTTATAGTCTACTTCTACATTGCCTACAAAGTCGTTGCTGTTTGCTTTTTTATTACGTTGTTCCAGTGCAGCCAATGGGTTTTGAGGAGTGTTTTTATCTGTCGTATAAGTCCAGTCTTTATCACTGAAACCGTCTGTAGCTTGCATATTCTGCCAATAACCGCCTGAGAATTTAAACGCATCTCCTGTTCCATAAACAGGATGAGTAGGAGCAATAGATAATGCACCGCCTACGGCTGCACCTGCATCGGCATAACGATTTCTACCATACATATATTTGGCGTTGATATTGAATTTCAAATGGTCGTCAAAGAATGATGGAGCAAGATTGACAGACGCGGTCAAGCGCTGGAAGTTGGAGGTTTTAATAATACCATTTTCATTAGTATAACCGACAGATACGCGATACGGAACGTTCTTAAATCCACCGGTAATAGAGATATGATGGTCGGTACTTACGGCAGTACGGAAAATCTGGTCTTGCCAGTCTGTATTGGCTGTATCCATTTCTGCAGGATATTTATCTCCCCATAATTGCTGGGCATAAGCACGGTATTCATTACCATCCAATACGTCATAACGCTTTTGAGTGGTGGCCAAAGAAATTGAACCATTGTAGTTTATTTTCGGCGCTTGTCCGTTCTTTCCTTTTTTGGTGGTGATGATAATGACACCGTTGGATGCACGTGAACCGTAGATAGCAGTTGCAGAAGCATCTTTTAGTACGGTGAAAGTTTCGATATCTTCAGGGTTAACCATTGACAGGCCGTTTGACATACCTTTGATTCCTTGATTATCAATAGCCAATCCATCAATAACCAATAGCGGGTCGTTGCTGGCATTCAAAGAGGAACCGCCACGGATACGAATCTGGGCACCGCTGCCGGGAGCACCGTCGTTGGAAATAACGCTTACACCGGCAACCTTACCGGACAACATGTCTTGTGCATTGGTAGTGATACCTTTGCTCAGCTGGTCCGGTTTGATGGCTGTTACAGAGCCGGTTGCATCATTCTTCTTAACGGTACCATAACCAATGACTACAACGTCCTGCAATAACTGTGTATCGTCTTTCAGAATAATGTTCAGGTTGGCAGCAGCAGGTACTTCCTGTGCTTGGTAACCGATAAATGAAATCACAATAATATCGCCTTTATTGGCGTTGAATTGGAAGTTGCCTTCGAAATCGGTAATTGTACCGTTACTACTTCCTTTTACTACAACGTTAGCACCGATAATCGGCTCGCCGGTTGTATCTTTGACAATTCCTTTAACCGTCATTTGTTGGGCAAATGCGTCTAGGGACAAGAACAATCCCACTACTATCATGAGTAGGATTTTAAACATCACGTTTCTTTTCATGTCTTTAAATTTAAAGTTAAGTTATTTATTCATGTTTTTTACTTTAATAAATACCTATTGAAAACGGTTTTCTCAATAATCACAATTAATTTATAACCTCTTTATTCCTTTTACCTCTGATTTATCTTTCACCTCTTTGATACTGATTGCATAACCGCCGCCACTGGCTGCACGCAAGTTTAATTTGCTCTTGCCGGTCACAATACCTTTGCGAATGGTATATGCTTGCGGATTGTCTTTCCAGTCGGCATCTTTCGCATCGGCATAGACAGTAGCGATATATTGTTTTCCCAGTTCAAGGAAATCAAATGTCAGTTTGGAAGTATGACCGTTTTCATCAGCTGTGCAGCCGATATACCAGTCATTGGTTCCCTTGGCTCTGCGGGCAATGGTGATATAATCTCCCGGTTCAGCTTCCAGATATTTGGTTTCGTCCCAATCGATTGCCACATCTTTGATAAACTGGAACGCGTCCATGAAGCGTTCGTAGTTTTCGGGAATGTCAGCAGCCATTTGCAATGGACTATACATGGTGACGTATAATGCCAACTGCCGTGCCAGTGTGGAGCGTACTTGTGAATTATTCGTCGGGCTCATCTTGTTGCAATGTGTTTCAAAGATGCCCGGAGTGTAATCCATCGGACCTCCAATCAGTCTGGTAAACGGAAGTATGGTAGTATGATTAACATTATTTCCACCAAACGATTCATATTCTGTTCCGCGAGCCGACTCGTTGCCTATCAGGTTAGGATAAGTACGGCAAATACCGGTAGGACGTACTGCTTCATGTGCATTTACCATGATTTTATAATCGGCTGCTTTCTTTACCGCATAGAGATAATGGTTGTCCATCCATTGTCCGTAATGGTGTTCTCCACGAGGGATGATGTTGCCCACATAACCACTCTTTACCGAGTTATAACCATTATCGGCCATAAATTGGTAAGCTTTGTCCATGTGTCGTTCGTAGTTACGTACAGAAGCCGAAGTTTCATGATGCATCATTAGTTTAACACCTTTACTTGCCGCATAGTTCTGAAGTTCTTTCACATTAAAGTCGGGATAAGGGGTCACAAAGTCGAAAACATAATCTTTGCTTTTGCCAAACCAGTCTTCCCAACCTTCGTTCCATCCCTCTACCAATACTTGGTCAAAACCGTGCTGAGCCGCAAAATCAATGTATCGTTTCACATTAGCTGTGTTTGCAGAATGCTTTCCGTTAGGTTTGGTTTTAGAATAATCGGTTTCTCCCAATTTCACGCTGGAAAGTTCGTCTGTGTAAGCCCAAGAGCCTTTGCCGGTAATCATATCCCACCAAACACCGATATATTTCACCGGTTTAATCCATGATGTATCTTCAATTTTGCAAGGTTCATTCAAGTTTAAAGTAATGCGTGAAGCAAGGATATTGCGTGCGTCATCACTCACGATGACGGTGCGCCACGGTGAAGAACAAGGTGTTTGCATATATCCTTTGTCACCTTGTGCGTCAGGGGTCAGCCATGATTCGAATACCATGTTCTTATCATCCAGATTCAGATGCATACAGGCATAATCGATTAATGCAGCCTCATGGAGATTGATATACAGTCCGTCATTCGTCTTCATCATCAAAGCCGTCTGAACGCCTGTAGGCGAGAACGGAGTTTGTGAAGAGTTGGGGGTAATGGCTGTCTTCATCAAACCTCTGATTTCTGACAAACGGGAAACGGTATAGTCGTATTCCTGCGTATCATAATCTCCGGGAATCCAATAGGCAGTATGGTCTCCTGCCATACCGAATTGTGAATGTTCTTCTTTGATAACAAAATAATTCAGGTTCTTCTGCTGGGGGAATTCGTAGCGGAATCCCAACCCGTCATTGAAAAGACGGAAACGTATGATGATATATCTATCGTTTGCCGGTTGGTTCAGGGTTACTGCCAGTTCATTGTAATGATTGCGAATTTCTTTTTCCTCTCCCCATACCGGTTGCCAAGTTTCGTCAAAAGTAGAAGTTTGGGTATCCTTCAGTTCAAATCCATTATATAGGTTTGTTTTAGAATCAAGTTTGTCGGCATCTTTACGGGCTGTCCACTCAAAGTCTGTCTTAGCATCGGCATCTTCTTTTTTCAGTTCCAGTCCCAGTTTACTGGGTTTGATGACAGGCTTTTGTTTATAAGTCAGTTCATAAATGGGGCTACCTTCTCCGTTTAGGTGGAAAATCATTTCCAGGTTGCCATCCGGTGATGTAAGTTTTTGCTGTGCATTTGCTATGAATGAAATGCAAATGAATGCAATGAGTGAAAGTTTCTTTTTAATTTTCATATAACTATGGTATTAAATTATAAGCTAACAAGTTTCCTAACTCTGTTTTGTTTCGGATATTGCAAATGTAAGAATCTTGTATATTCAAAGATTGCACAAGAATAAAAATATAAATGCATTTGTCTTGTTCTAAATATTATATCTCTGATTATTATGTAGTTAGTATATTTGCAATATCTGATAAATATAAATCAAAGTGAACTGTATCAAAACTCTAAAATCAATATTCCGCGGCCGGAGAGCGTTAATTCTTTTCCTAATTCAACCTTTGTGCCCGTCAATACATCCAAGGCGGATGCCTTTGGCAATATTTCTTTATAAGGAGTTAAATCAATACTCTGTTCCTTGTCGTTTCCATTCATGAATACAGTAACCGATTTGTTCCCATATTTTCTTTCGTATGCATATATTCCTTTATTGGGAGCGAAATGTTTTAGCGTTCCTTTGGCAATGGTTTCATTTCCTTTTCTCCATTGCAACAGTTTCTGCATATAGTCAAATGCTTCTCTTTGCCGGGCAGTGCGATTGGCGTTTTGGAAACAATTGCGCAGATCGCTTTGCCATCCGCCGGGATAGTCACAACGGAGAAGCCCGTCACCACTCGCTTTGTCTGCCGCCATCAATATCTCTGTCCCATAATAAATCTGAGGGATACCGCGGGTGGTAAACAAGAAAGCAAGTGCTTGTTTGTAGCGGTTCAGATTTTGGGTGTCTTCATCATTGCGATAGAAGCGTGAAGTATCGTGGTTGTCGAGGAATATCAGCAGATTCATGGGGTCGGCATAGACAAGGTCTTGTGTCAGATAATCATAAAGACGGAATAATCCTCCGCTCCAATCGGTGGTCTCTTCATCAAAAGCCCGATTCATGTGCTCCATTAAAGGGAAGTCCATTACTGTGCGAAGATTTGAGTTTCTGGGTGCGGCAAGTTTGCTGTCTTTTTGCCAGAAGGAAACGAGTACATTGCTGTTGAGCCAGGTTTCGCCCACGATGTTGAAGTCGGGATACTCCTCGTTGACGGCTTTACACCAGTGAGACATCATATCGAAGTCTGCGTAGGGATGCGTATCTTGGCGAATTCCGTTGATACCTGCATATTCAATCCACCAAATACTGCTTTGAATCAGATAGTTGGCTACGTGGCGATTGCGTTGGTTGAAGTCGGGCATTGATTCGGTGAACCAACCGTCGACTGCTAATTTACGCTCATAGTCGGCGGCATGTATATCTTGTACACTGGCGGTTTTATAAGAAGTCTGTACATAATTTCCTCTGAAATTGAACCAGTCTTTTGAAGGCATATCCTTGAACAGGTAGTTCTCGCTGCCGCAATGATTGAATATCATGTCCATCACCACTTTCATGCCTTTGGCGTGAGCTGCATCTACCAGTTTGCGGAATTCTTCATTGTTACCGAAGCGGCGGTCTACCTGATAGTAATCGGTGATGGCATAGCCATGGTATGAACCTTCTTTCATATCATTTTCCTGAATAGGGTTGAGCCAGATGGCAGTGATACCCAAATTGTCCAAGTAATCCAAATGATTTTCGATACCTTTCAAGTCACCGCCATGGCGTGCAAACGGTTCATTACGGTCTACTTTTGCTTCGAGCATTCCCGGGATAATATCGTTCGAAGGGTCACCATTGGAAAAACGGTCCGGCATAATCAGATAAAGTACATCACCGGCATTGAATCCTTTTACATCAGAAGCACCGTTTCTACGTTGTTTAATTTCGTAAGGGACAACAGTTTCTTTTTTACCTTGTTTCAAAGTTATATTGAAAGATTGGGGAGCCGCCTCCGACAAATCCATATATAAGAGAAGATAGTTCGGATTCTCTTGTTTGACTACCTCTTTCAAGAGAATGTCTTTGGCGGAAATACTCACATCACTTGACGAGATGTTCTCGCCATATAATAATACTTGTAACTCGGGATTTTTCATACCTGCCCACCAAAAGGTCGGGGCAACTTTTTTAATAATGGCTGCAGACGTGGGGTGCTGTAAGCCGAAGAGTGCGAGCAGTGTCATAAGTATAAAACTTCTTTTCATAATATATAGTATTTAATGTTATTCGGTTTGCTTGGTATTGCAAATGTAGGAGAGTAAAGAATCTCTTTTTAAGGCTGGAATAAAAATATAAATGCTCTTTTATGTTATATAATTGATTATTAGGGGGTCTGTATCCCTTGATTGGGTAGAAAATATAAATGGATATGAAAATATATTTCTTGTTTTTCTTTATTTTAATTACTTATCTTTATATATTTGTGTAATACTTAACCCAAGGCACTGAACGCACTGAACCCTGAAGTTCTGGCAGACCTGAAGGCAGCTTTTGAGGCTGTGGATCAGGAGACTGTCC
>OHAI01002238.1_pt1 | contig 14363 bp, 8 predicted proteins | sample 1577091 | NCBI WGS metagenome assembly OHAI01 (sample SAMEA3541548, study PRJEB24748) | human gut metagenome | biome: human gut; feature: human-associated habitat; material: faeces | place: China | collected 2012
GGTCGGCCAGCTCGATCGAGCCGATGTCGCCCGCATGCCAGATTTCGTCCACGTCTTTCAGAAATTCGCGGAGCGTGTCGTCGAAGGTTCCGTGGGTGTCGGATATAATGCCGATGCGTTTCATTGGTACTTCTCTTTCCACAGCTGCGCCATCCGTTCGGCGATTTTGGCCTCGGCGGCGTTCTGCGTGTCAGGTTCGTAGAACTTCGTGCCCGAAAGGCTCTCGGGCAGGAACTCCTGCTCGGCGAAGTGTCCGGCATAGTCGTGGGCGTATTTATAGCCCTTGCCGTAGCCCGCCTTGTCCATCAGGCGGGTCGGGGCGTTGCGCAGGTGCAGCGGTACGGGACGGTTCGTGGTGTCGCGCTCGACCAGCGACATCGCTTTGTTGATGGCCATGTAGGCCGAATTGCTCTTGGGGCTGGTGGCCAGGTAGATCGTCGTCTCGGCCAGTGTGATGCGCGCCTCGGGCATGCCGATCTTGTGCACCGTGTCGAAGCAGGCGTTGGCCAGCAGCAGGGCGTTGGGATTGGCCAGCCCGATGTCCTCCGAGGCCAGGATCACCAGACGCCGGGCCAGGAACCGCGGCTCCTCGCCCCCGGCCAGCATCCGCGCCAGGTAGTAGATCGCGGCGTTGGGGTCGCTGCCGCGGACCGATTTGATGAAAGCTGAAATGACATCGTAGTGCTGTTCGCCGTTCTTGTCGTAGAGGGCGATGTTCTGCTGGAGGCAATCGGTGACGTACCGGTCGGTGATCGTCACCTTGCCGTCGGTGGCCCCGACGACGATTTCGAGGATGTTGAGCAACTTGCGCGCGTCGCCGCCCGAGAAGCGGAACAGCGCGCCGGTTTCCGTGACCTCGATGTCGCGCTCTTTCAGCTCGGTGTCGGTCGTCAGGGCGCGGTCGAGCAACGTTTGCAGGTCCTTGTCTTCGAGCGACTTGAGGATGTAGACCTGACAGCGGCTCAAGAGCGGCGAGATCACCTCGAACGAGGGGTTTTCGGTCGTCGCGCCGATGAGCGTGAAGACGCCCTGTTCGACGGCCCCTAACAGCGAATCCTGTTGCGACTTGTTGAAGCGGTGGATTTCGTCGATGAACAGCAGCGGGGCCTTCTGGTCGAAGAACCGCTGCTTGCGCGCCGACTCGATCACCTCGCGCACATCCTTCACGCCCGACGTGACGGCCGAGAGGGTGAAGAACGGTCGTTCCAACTGCGTGGCGACGATCTTCGCCAGCGTGGTCTTGCCCACGCCCGGAGGTCCCCAGAGGATGAACGACGGGACGTTGCCCGTCTCGAAGAACTTGCGGAACACCCCGTTTTTGCCCACGAGGTGCTCCTGCCCGATATATTCGTCTATCGTGCGGGGGCGCAGTCGTTCGGCTAAAGGAATGTTCGGCATGACTAATTCAATTTGTAAAAGCAAAGATAGGAATTGCTCTCGAAATTTCCTATCTTTGATAAAAATTCTGAAAAACGATTGCTATGCGTTTTGCTTTGGTTGACGATAAACGAGAAGAGGCCAGACCGGGGTTAGAGGGCTTATGTCCCTATTGCCGGCAAAAGGTCATAGCAAAATGCGGTGACTTGCGAATACACCATTGGGCACACTATAATAATCGGCGAAAATGCGATTGTTGGTGGGAGTCGGAAACAGAGTGGCATCGGTCGTGGAAGAATGAATTTCCCGAAGAATGGCAAGAGGTTGTTTTAATTGATGAAACATCCGGCGAGAGACATATTGCCGATGTACAAACGGAACATGGTGTCGTTATAGAATTTCAGCATTCGCATATTCAGCGGGCAGAACGTATTTCTCGTGAACAATTTTACAAAAATATGATTTGGGTTGTAGATGCGTCTCGCCTAAAACGTGATATGCTTCGTTTCCGTAAAGAATTTAAAGATAAAGCGGGAAAAACCAGTATGGAAGGTTTCTATTTTGTACGATTTCCCGCAACTTGCTTTCCAATGAATTGGATTGAGAACAATGTGCCTGTTGTTTTTGATTTTGGGGATACCTGCGTTGAAGATGATTTAACATCGTCCTTTTTATATTGCCTGTTACCCGAAAAATTCCATGGGCTAAGTATTATTCATCGGATGTCACGCCAAAATTTTATTGATAAGGTATATGGGTTGCTTAATGTGTCGTGCAGTGGGATAATGAAAACTTTTGAAGAAAGATTTATGAGTAAGCCTCTTGATATTAGGCGGTGTGTGGAGACCTATGCTAGACGTAACAGATTGGGACATTGTCCACCGGATTGGCTGGTTTAAAATAGAAAGCGCCGATAAATATTATTTATCGGCGCTTCTTGTTATTGAGATACAAAATTTTACTCCTCCGGCTTCCGCAGCTCCAGATACAGTTCGTCGAGCTGCGTCTGGTCGATGTAGCCCGGGGCGTCGAGCATCACGTCGCGGCCGGCGTTGTTCTTCGGGAAGGCGATGTAGTCGCGGATCGACTCCGAGCCGCCGAACAAAGAGCACAGACGGTCGAAACCGAACGCAAGGCCGCCGTGAGGGGGCGCGCCGTACTTGAAGGCGTTCATCAGGAAGCCGAAGCGCTTCTGCGCCTCCTCGGGCGTGAAGCCCAGCAGTTCGAACATCTTCTCCTGCAACTTCGAGTCGTGGATACGGATCGAACCGCCGCCGATCTCCGTGCCGTTGCAGACGAAGTCGTAGGCGTTGGCGCGCACGCGGCCCGGGTCGCTGTCGAGGTATTGCACATCCTCGAGCTTGGGCGAGGTGAAGGGGTGGTGTACGGCGTAGTAACGCTGCGTCTCGTCGTCCCACTCGAACAGCGGGAAGTCCACCACCCACAGCGGGGCGAACTTCTGCGGGTCGCGCAGCCCCAGCTGCTGGGCCACTTCGAGGCGCAGGGCGCACAGCTGCGTCAGCGTTTTGAACTTCTTGCCGCAGAGGATGAAGACCATGTCCCCGGCCACAGCGCCGCAGCGCTCGGCCATGGCGCGCACCTCCTCGGGGGAGTAGAACTTGTCGATCGACGACTTCACGCCGTCCTCCGCGACGCGAATCCAGACGAGGCCCTTGGCGCCGATCTGCTGCCGCTTGACGAACTCCGTCAGCGAGTCGATCTGCTTGCGGGTGTACGCGGCACAGCCCGTGGCGGCGAATCCGGTGATGTATTCGGCCTCGTCGAATACGCTGAAGCCGTGCCCCTTGGCGAGGTCGGTGATCTCCGCGAACTCCATGCCGAAGCGCAGGTCGGGTTTGTCCGAACCGTATTTCTCCATCGCCTCGATCCACGGCATGCGGCGCAGCGGCTCGGTCAGCTCGATTCCCATCACATGCCTGAACATGTGCTTGGCCCAGCGCTCGAAGATTTCGAGCACGTCCTCCTGCTCGACGAACGACATCTCGCAGTCGATCTGCGTGAACTCGGGCTGGCGGTCGGCGCGCAGGTCCTCGTCGCGGAAGCAGCGCACGATCTGGAAATACTTGTCGTAGCCGGCGACCATCAGCAGCTGCTTGAGCGTCTGCGGCGATTGGGGCAGGGCGTAGAACTGGTTGGGCGACATGCGGCTCGGCACGACGAAGTCGCGCGCTCCTTCGGGGGTCGAACCCACCAGGCAGGGGGTTTCGATCTCGAGGAATCCTTCGTCGGAGAGGAAGCGGCGGATCTCCTGGGCCATCTTGTGGCGCAGGATCATGTTGCGTTGCAGGGGCGGACGCCGCAGGTCGAGGTAGCGGTACTTCATGCGCAGGTCGTCGCCGCCGTCCGAGACCTCCTCGATGGTGAAGGGGGGCACTTCGGCTTCGTGCAGGATGGCCACCTTCTCGGCCGTGACCTCGATGTCGCCCGTCGGCATTTTGGGGTTTTTCGACTGCCGCTCGACGACTTTGCCGACGACCTGGATGACCCATTCGCGGCCCACGCGGCAGACCGTTTCGCGCGCCTCGGCGGGGGAGTGTTCCTCGACGACGATCTGGGTGATGCCGTAGCGGTCCCTCAAGTCGATGAAGGTCATGGCGCCGAGGTTCCTCACTTTCTGCACCCATCCGGCCAGGGTGACGGTTTGGTTGACGTTGCAGGCCCGGAGGCAGCCGCAGGTATGGGTTCTGTACATGGCGATATGTTATGTTTAGTCGTTACGATCCGCAAAGTTAACTAAAATTCATAATTCATAATTCATAATTCATAATTAAATGACAGGATGCCTTGTTAAAACCTTTGTGTGTGAAGAACGCCGCCGCCGGAATTGCAGCGAGGCGGATGAAACGGCGGATATGCAGGGAAAAGAGCGAAAAGAGATGCGGAATCCCCGAAACGAACCTCCCGGGACCGGGCGTCGTTTCGGGGATTTGTTGGGCGGCCCGGATTTCGGACAGCCGTTTCTGACCGATAATTACTCCACCGCTTTGAGTTCGAGTACGCGGCTCGCATATTCCTTGCCCACCGTGAATTCGAGTCCGTTCTCCATCAGGAACGCGCCGCTGAAGGTCTTGCCGTCCTGCGGGACCGGCTTCCCGTCGACGTTCAGTTCGGTGATCCGGTAGCGTTTGCCGGGGTCGAGACCCGCCATGCGGAAGGCCGGCGACGGCATGTTGAGGAAGTGCTCCAGCTTGTAGACGAACCAGACGGCGCGGTCCTTTTCGGGTGCGACGTACATCAGCGATGCATAGCCTGTCTTGTCGTAGGGCGAGATCAGCCGGTAGAGGTCGCCCTGCTGCACGATGGGACGGATCTCCTTGTAGTCGGCGATCGCCCTGCGTGCGAACTCCTTCTCTTTGCCGGTCATCTTTGAGGGTTGCAGTTCCAGCCCCAGGCGTCCCGACATGGCCACGTCGAAGCGCAGTTTGAGCGGAACGTTGCGGCCCGTCTGGTGGTTGGGCGAGGCGCTCACGTGCGAAGCCATCGCCACGGCGGGATAGAAGTTCGACACGCCCCACTGCATGTAGATGCGTTGCAGAGCGTCGGTGTTGTCCGAGGTCCAGAATTCATCGTAGTAGGGCAGGACGCCATAGTTGACCCGTCCGCCGCCGCTGGCGCACGACTGCATCACCAGACGGGGATATTTCTCCCGGATGCGCCGCAGCACCTTGTCCATGCCGCGGTGGTACTCGATGTAGAGGTGCGATTGCCGGTCGGCCGGCAGGAAGGTCGAGCCGTAGTTGTAGAGCGTCATGTTGTCGTCCCACTTGATGTAGGCGATGTCGGGATGCGCGGTCATCAGACGGTCGACCACGCCGAAGACGAACTCCTGCACCGCGGGGTTCGACAGATCGAGCACCTGCTGCGTGCCGCCGCGGCCCTTGCGGTTTTCGCGGTAGGGCTGCTGGATCACCCAGTCGGGATGCTTCTCATAGAGTTCGCTCCGGGTGTTGGTCATCTCGGGTTCGATCCAGATGCCGAACTTCACGCCGTGTTTGCGGGCCGACTCGGTCAGTCCCTCGATGCCCTGCGGCAGTTTCTCGCGGCAGACCGTCCAGTCTCCGAGGCTCGTCTCGCCGTTGTTGCGCGGGTATTTGTCGCCGAACCAGCCGTCGTCCATCACGAACAGTTCGCCGCCCAGGTCCGCCAGGTCGGCCATCATCCGGTCCATGCCCTCCTGGTTGACCTTGAAATAGACGCCCTCCCACGAGTTGAGCAGCACGTCGCGAAGCTCGGTTCCGTGGTTGAGCCGGTGGAGGCGCGCCCATCGGTGGATGTTGCGGCTCACGCCGCTCTTGCCCTCGTCGCTGAACGTGAAGGCGAATACCGGGGTCGTGAAGACCTCGCGGGGTTGCAGCGTGTATTGCGACTGCTCCTCGTTGATGCCCGCGAAGAGGTGCGTGGTGTGGGTGTTGTCGTTGTCCAGGGCGATGCGGTAGTTGCCGGCCCAGGCCAGCGTGCCGCCGATGACGTGGCCTGTCAACTCCCGGGGGCGTCCGTCGAGCGAGATCATCAGCGAGGGGTTGTCGCGCTGCGTGTTGCGTACGCCGTCCTTGTTCTTGAGCACCTTCATGCCGTCGGTCAGCGGTTCTTCGTGGAGGTAGCATTCCGCTCCCCATGTGCCGTGGAAATGCGTCAGCCACGTGTCGCCCCGGCGGACGGGCATGTAGGCCGATGCGAACCGGTAGAGCGTCACGGGTTTCTTCTCCGTGTGGCTGATCTCGGTCCACGTCTCGATCACCTCGCAGTCGTCGTAGGTCTTGTAGAAGAGCGTCACGAAAAACGGGTAGTGCTTGTCCTTCATGGCGATGGCGGTGGTTTCGGAGCCGTCCCTGCGGTCGCGCGACACCGACTCGACAGCCAGTTCGAGCGACATCGAACCGTCGCCGTGCGTCGCCTGAATGGCTACTTCGCGGTAACACTGGGCGCCGAACTGCGGGTAGGCCGCATCGCCGAACGCCGCTCCGCTGGCGAGGATGTCGTCGGGCGAGGCGACGCGCGCTCCGAAATACTGGAACAGAGGGGTTTTGCCTTTTTCTGCCGTCAGCAGCAGCGAGGAATTCCGGGTCGAGAGGAGGATGTTTTCCGCCCGGAGCATGCCGCCGGACAGCAACGCAGCGCCGGCCCATGCCAATACCAAAAGTTTCTTCATTGCAGGGTTGTCGTATAAGGTTGATTTCGGGTATAAAACTAATAAAAAAACGCGGATTCCGCAAAGAACGCAGGCCGGACAATCGTCCGGCCTGTGAATCCAGAAATCCGAAACGGAGCCTCCGCGGTTATTTCGGGGCTGTGACGAACGGTGTCTCCAGCAGTTTTTTCAGCGTGGCGGGGTTGTCGGTGGTGATGTAGTCGACACCCAGCGCGATGCAGGCCATCATGTCGGCCGTCGAATTGACCGTCCAGGCGTTGACCTCGATTCCGCCGGCGTGGGCTTCCGTCACCCACTCGGGTTTTTTCGAAAGCACGGTCGAATACTGGTAGTCGATGCCCGAGAGCTTGTCCGCCGCGACTTCGGCCGGAGCCTTGTCGCCGCCCAGGTACTGTACGCCGGCCGCGGGCATGGCCGCCCGGAGCTGCTTGCAGACCTCGTAGTCGAAGGCGATGTAATCGACCCGCGTCTCCATCGACTTCGCCTTGACGGCGGCCACGACGGCGTTGACGGCCCGCGTGTTGCTTGCGGCCGAACTGTGGGTCTTGATTTCGCAGATCAGTTTCATCGAAGCGTCCTTGGCGCCCTGCTCCAGATAGGCGTCAAGCGTCGGTAGTTTTTCGCCGTTGGCCAGCGTGAGGTCCCTGATCTGTGCATAGGCGCTCTCTTCGATCCGCAGGTCGCTGCCTGCCACTGTCGTGTTGTGGTTGATCACCGGCACGTCGTCGGCGGTGATCCAGACGTCGAACTCGGCGCCGTGGATGCCCAGTTTCTGGGCGTTGGTCAGGGCAGCGATCGAATTCTCGGTCGAATTCTCCACGCCGTCCTGATGCTGGCCGCGGTGCGCGATGATCCGGGGCATCGAGACGGAGGGATTGTCGCAGACGGTGAATTCGACCGTGCCGAGCGGGTATTGGCTGCCGTTGCGGACGAGCGCCATGAAATACCGGCCCGTTCCGGCGGGAATCCCCGCGGGGAGGGTCACTGCCAGCGACTGAAGGGTATTGTCGCCGGAGGCTTCGGTGAATGCGGCGTCGGCCGTGAACGCTGCGGTCACGTTGGCCGACGAGGTGAACTTCACCTTGTCGCCGGCTGCGAAACCGTTGCCGTAGACCGTATAGGTGTAGCCTGCGCCGATCTCGCACCTGGTCAGGTAGGTGAGGTTCGAGAGTGCGAATTCTACGGGCGTCTGGCCGGCGAACGCCGCATCCTGGTAGAGCAGGGCGATCTGGTCCCCGGTCAGCGCGTCGTCGAAGACGCGGGCCAGAATCACTTCGCCGTTCCATGCGTTGCCCATCGAGCCTACGGCCGAGTCGCCGCCCAGCGCGAACCACCGTGCGCCGTCCTTGGCGTGGATCAGTTCGCCCGGAGCGTCGGCCGTGCCCTTGAGTTGGCCGTCCACGTAGATATAGGCTTTCTCGGCGGTTTTGTCCCAGACGCCCACGACGTGGTAGTAACGGCCCGGTTCGGGCGTCACGTCGCTCTGCGCCCAGCGCCACGTGCTTTTGCCCGTGGTGCTCACATTGGGCAGGAACGTGATGCAGGCCGGATGGCCTCCCTGGCCCTCCTTGCAGATCAGGAAACCCGTGCCGCCGGCTTCATGCGCCGAGAAGGGCTTGTACTCCTTCGTGCCGTCGTTGCGGTTCGAACGCAGGACGACCTCCAGCGTGTGGCCGTCGTCCAGACCCTGCTTGAACGTCTCGTTCGTGTAGTAGTCCACCCGGTAATAGGAATCCTTGCGGGAACCCTGCCCCGGGGTGTGCGTGTAGTTGGTCACGATGCGCTTGTAGACGTCGTGGTAATAGCAGGTCAGCGCCGTGCCGGGGTAGGAGAGCACCTCGTTCTTGAGCGGCGATACGTCCTCGGCCGTGCCGTCGGCGTGGAAGACAACGTCGAGCAGGTCGGCTTTCGGCGCTTCGGGCGGCACAGGTCCGGGTTCCTGCGTGATGGTGAACTCCTCGACCAGCGTGGGGTCCGAGACCGAGATGAACCGGACTACGCCGGAGCGCTCCCTGCTCACGGTGTTTTCCGGAATCAGAATCGCCAGCGTCATGCCGTCGACGGTGGGGTGGGTGAACCAGTCGGTCTTGCTCTGGTCTATCGCATAGGTCCATTTGCCGTCGGTCGTTACGGTGAACACGACCGTGCTCCCTTCGTAGGGGATGGTCCCGTTTTCGGGGGCGAGGTTGGACGCTACCGAGAACGCGACGTTTTTCCATTCGGCCGTCTCGTCGTCTTTGCACGACGGGCAGAGCGCCAGGGCGAAAGCCGTGAACAGAAAAAACGATAAAAAACCTTTTTTCATATTAGGAAGGTTATGTGGTTAATTTTTCAGTTGATTGATCCGGCCGGGTCATTGGTCGTTTTCAGGCTTCTCCGTCGCGGGGCGGACCGGGAAGATCAGCACCGTGGCGGCCGCCGCGTTCACCTCCGTGTCGGGACTGCCGACCGAAACGGGCAGCACGCAGCGACTGTCCGCCGTGATCGCCGAGACGTCGATCCGAATGCCGATCTTCGCGGTGTGGGCGTTGTTGTCGAGCCGCACGGCGGCGGTCGGGAGGTCGTAGCAGGCTTCGGGCATCAGCACGTAAGCCGTACCGTTGGCCTTGTTGTAGGCGGCCAGCGCTTCGGCGTCGACCGAGAGTGCGGCCGTCGAACCGCCTTCGTTGTAGCCGCTCCGGTAGATCCACACCTCGTAGTCGACCGCTGCGGCATCGGCCGTCAGGGCGACCTGTTGCAGGCCGTTTTTCGGGATCAGCACTTTCGAGCCGATGTCGTATCCGATCTCTTCGTTGTCGGAGCACCCGGCCAGGCAGGCTGCCGCCGACAGCGCGAGCGCTAAAAATAGCTTTTTCATGGTCGTTTCTTTTCGCTAATGGTTAATAACCCGGATTCTGAACCAGCTGGCCGTTGATGTTGAGCTGCGAGTTGGGGATCCCCAGCCAGTAGTGTTTCGGCGTGGTGAAGATGCGCGTGTCGTTCTCCTTCATGTCGACCAGCTTGTAGAACTTCTCGGGCGTGTCGCCCTCGATGTTCCAGGCCTTCGGGATGGGGCGCAGGCACTCTTCGGCGATCTTCCAGCGGCGGATGTCGTGGAAACGGCGTCCCTCCATCAGGAACTCGATCGAACGCTCGCGGCGGATGATGTCGCGCAGCTTCTGGCCCGAGGGGATGCCGCCGGCCCTGCTCCACGACTCCTGGAACGTCGGAAGGCCGCAGCGCGAGCGGATCTTGTTCAGGCACTCGTAGCCGTAGTCGCTCAACGTGCCGTCGTACTCGAAGTCGGCTTCGGCGTAGCTTAAGTATAGCTCGGCGATGCGCATGTAGGGGAAGACGTAGCTCATGTAGGTGCTGACGGAGTAGTTTCCGCTTGAGTTGAGCGTCATCTTCGACTGTTCGTTGACCCATTTCTGGCAGAAATAACCGTTGTAGGACTGGTATTCGTTGTCGTAGCTGCCGGTGAAGCCCTGCGGCTCGCCCTTGTGCGCCTTGATGGTCATTTTGCCGCCGTTGAAGCGGTACGTGCCCCGGTCATAACCCACCGACGCATAGAAGCGCGGCTCCTTGTGGAGGTGCATCTCGACCGTCCCGGCCGCCTTGTTGTAGGCCAGCGGGTCGATGTCCTTCGTCTCGGGGGCGTCCTCCCACGGAAGTCCGTTCCGGGTGTAATACATCTGGACGGCCTCGAACGTCGGGCACAAATAGCCGCGGTAGGCGCCCGACACCTTCGTGTAGTTGTTGGCCAGGTGGCAGCCGAACTGCTTCTGCGTGTAGGTGATCGAGCCTGACTTGTTCAGGCTCATCAGGTACTCGTTCTGGTTCAAGAACTGTGTCGCGTTGCCGTCGCCGGTGAAGATGTAGGTGTAGTTGGCGCGCCCCAGTTCGAACGGGTCGGTCGTGCTGGTGCTTTTCGACACGGAGAGGCCCAGTTGGCGGTCGTCCATCGTGTAGGCTCCCGTTTCCTTCGAAGCCTCCACGCAGTCGATAGCCTCCTTGGCGGCGTCCATCGCGCGTTTCCACTTCTCGGCGTCGTAGGTCTGGTTGATCAGGTGCGTGCCGTCCTTGTTGACGAAATCGGCGTAGAATTCCGAATTGCCGTTCACCAGCGGCGATGCGGCGTAGAGCAGCAGGCGGGCGCGGTAGGCCAGCGCCGTGGCCTTGATGGCGCGGCCGTACGCGATGGGACCCCAGTAGTCGGGCAGCATGTCGGCGGCCTTGCGGAACTCCTCCTCGATGAAATTGACGCACTCGTCGTAGGTGCTGCGCGGCACGTTCACGCTGCTGGCCGGCGCATTCAGGTCGATCTCCTCCCGGGCCAGTACGATCGGACCGTAGTACTCCAGCAGGATCTGGTGCAGGTGGGCGATCAGGAAGTGCGCCTCGCCCGACCAGTAGCGCAGGTTGGCCTCCGAGATGTCGGGAACAGAACCTATGTTGTTCAGGAAGTTGTAGGCATAACGGATGCCTTCGTAGATGTTGTACGAGTAGTTACCCGTCGGAAGTCCCGAGGTCGTTCCCCACATGTTGAAGTAGGTGTTCGTCGAGGACTCCTGCGAGGTGGCGTATACGAGGCTCTTCCACGAGAAATAACGCACCGATCCGTAGTAACTCGAAATCAGGTCGTCGCCGCCGCTCAGGTCGGGCATGGCCTGCGCATGGAACAGGTCGGGGCACTTGCCGTAGACCATGAAGAGCATCTTTTCGGCCTGGGCCTGGGTCTTGTAGATGTCGTCCTGCGTGGGACTGCCCTCGGGAACGACATCCAGGAAATCGCAGGATGCGGCCGCGAGAAGGAGGGCTAACGCCATTGCTATTTTTTTCATAACGGTATCTTCTTTTGGATTAGAATTGGTATTGAACGCCGATTTTCGCCGTCCGCTGCAACGGGTAGGACAGGCCGTGGCCGCCGCCCTTTTCGGGGTCCCAGTAGTCGAACGGGGAGATGACGAAGAGGTTGTTGCCCGACAGGTAGACGCGGAGTTTCTTGATGGTGTAGCCCAGCTCCACGGTTTTCAGGCGCAGGTATTTGGCGTCGTGGATGTAGAAGGTCGAACTCTGGGTGTTGTTGGAGCTTAACTGCGAGGTCAGGCGCGGATAGGCCGCGTCGGCGCGGTTGTTGTCCTCCGACCAGTGGTTGTCGGCGATGTACTGCGTGATGCCGTAGCCGAAGTGCGAGGCGTCGCAGAACGGGTGCATGTTGTACATCCGCAGCGATACGTTGGATGCGCCCTGGAACATGAACGAGAAGTCGAGCCTGCGCCACTTCACCGTCGCGCCGATGCCGTACTGGATTTCGGGAACGGTCGGGCTGCCGGCCGTCGTCACGTCGTTGCCGTCGACGATGCCGTCGCCGTTCAGGTCGCGGTACTTGATGTCGCCGACCGTGTAGTTGCCGAACTGCTGTTTGGGCGAGTTGTCGATCTCCTCCTGCGAGGTGAACAGCCCGTCGGCGACCAGCACGCCGGTGATGGCGTTGACCGGATGTCCCACGACCGACATGTAGTCGTACATCAGGTCGCCTTCATCCTTCTCGACCACTTCGTTGCGCGAGAAGGTGAACGTGCCGCGCAGGCTCAGCGACCAGTCCTTGTTGAACTGCTTGTTGTAGACGGCCGAAAGGTCGACGCCGTGCGATTTCACACGTCCGATATTGCCGTAGGGCGTAACGCCCAGCAGGCCCGTCGACGAAGGCAGCGAGGTGCGCCGCATGAAGATGCCCGTACGGTCTTCGGTGAAGTAGGCGGCTTCGATGTTCAGCGCGTTGAACAGTCCCAGTTCGAGACCGACGTCGAGTTTCTTGGCCTCCTCCCACGTCGCGTTGGGGTTGCCGTAGGTGGTGATCTTCGGGCCTTTGCCCTGGGAGTTCCAGTTGTAGTAGAATCCCGATTCCTCGCCCATGGCCACGATGGAGCGGTAGGGGAAGCGCTCGCCCAAGGCGTCGTTGCCCGCCAGACCGTACGATACGCGGATCTTCAGGTTGCTGACCGTCTTGCGGATGCCGTCCCAGAACGACTCGTTGGAGATCACCCAGCCGGCCGCCGCCGAGGGGAAGAAACCCCAGCGTTGATCAGGAGCAAATTTTGTAGAACCATCGACACGGAATGCAGCTTCCAGTAGATACTTGTCTGCATAAGCATAGTTCAGACGACCTACATAGGAAAGACGACCACTTTCGCTCACAGAACCAGCCCCAACAATAGATTCAGAAGCATCACCACTTGCACCAAAAAACTCCGGCATTTCCCAAGTGATTAGTTTGTTGCGCTGTGCATCAAATTTTTCACTATCACCTTCAGATTGTTCATAAACAAATAATGCACTCAAATCATGGTTACCAAACTTACGGTCATAAGTTACAAATAAGTTTAATTGATATTCTTCTGCCAACTGGTTTTCTTTAAATACATAGTTGCCGTCATCACGAGTTTTGGTAGATACTACTACCTTGCTTGGGTCAATATAATGATTGTTTGTTCCGGCAGTCTGGAAATTGTACATTTCATACGGGAAGTTCACCTTTTTAATTAATCGATTATCCAGTGTACGGTTATACTGTACTTTCAGTTTCAGCCCCTTTACAAAAGGAACTCGATATTCCGCAGTTGCATTGACGTTAACGTTTTGCCATTTCTTAGTATGTAAACCTGATTCTTCGCTAATAAGCATTAATGGATGCCATTCTATAAAGTTACCTACTGGCATTCCATCAATCATACTTGGGATCATCTTGGTACGGAGTAATAATCCCTTGTATAAATCATTCATACGATCACGGTCACCGTCGGATTTCCAATTGGGTTTGGTATCTTTACGATTATCTGTACTGATATTCAAACCAACTGTAAAATTCTTACTGACATCAGCGTCAATACTAGCTCGGAAATTATATTTAGAATACTTCAGATTATCAAATGAACCTACATTATAGAAATAAGAGCCACCAATAAAATAACGTACTTTTTCGGTTCCACCAGTAATATTGATAGCATGACGCGTAGACCATGGAGTTTTCCATGCATCATCCAAAAAACTATAATCAGTTGTCTTGAAATGTGCCAACTCGTCATCTGTATACCAGGAAGACTTAGTAGTCGGATCTTGCTGTTCTACATTCGGATTCCAAATGGCATTGTTAAGATAACCCTGTATAGCACGGTCATTTAAATAAACAGCATGTTCATAAGCACTAAGCGTCTCTGGAATCATAGCAGCTACATCGATACCTACCGTACCAGTATAATTGATAGTCGGTTTCGCGTTTCCACCTTTCTTAGTAGTAATCAATACAACGCCATTAGCAGCACGGGCACCATAAACTGCTGCCGATGCACCATCTTTCAATACTGATATATTAGCCACCTCACTGGCATCCAGTGCATCAAATGCCATCTTATCTCTTACCACACCATCAATAACATACAACGGATCAGAATTATTAGGAGTACCTTTAGCACGTACACTGAAAGAGGCTGAAGTTCCCGGTTTACCTGTTCCTTGAGTTATATATACACCTGAAAGGCGTCCTGCTAATGCTGAAGACAGATTAGCTGATGGAAAATCTTCAATAGCTTTGGCATCAACACTAGTTACACTACCCGTCACACTTCCTTTTTTCTGCGTACCGTACCCTACTACCACTACTTCATCCAAAGCTTGTGAATCCTCAATCAAGACTATCTTCAGTTTACTTTCAGTAACGACTTTGGTTACATCCTTATAACCAATGTAACTGAACTTAAGAATCGAACCCTTAACACATTTAATAGAAAAGTTACCGTCAATGTCAGTGATTGCTCCGTTAGTAGTATTCAGTTCT
>OHAI01002241.1_pt1 | contig 14347 bp, 20 predicted proteins | sample 1577091 | NCBI WGS metagenome assembly OHAI01 (sample SAMEA3541548, study PRJEB24748) | human gut metagenome | biome: human gut; feature: human-associated habitat; material: faeces | place: China | collected 2012
GGCTGGGAACCAACGCCCCCAGCCCGAATGTGTCAAATGTCTTTGCCGTTTTTTCGTGAATGGTAATCATAACATCACTCCATCATACCAACCAACTCTTGATACTGCTCCTCCGTGATGCGGTTCGCCATGAGGAATACGTCTAATTTGTTCATCATATCCTCTTTGTTGTATGCCCCTCTGCTAATCAGCTTTTTCAGTCTTGCGTATGTCATAAATATCTACTCCTTTCAAATTTCAAGTTCCTTCATGCAGACCAAATAGTCTACATTGATTGCTGTGTCTAAAATCGCCTGTTCGGTTTCGGATAGGGGCGGTTCGGGGATTGGGACTTCTATCCATTCCCCATTTTCGTATTTCTTGCCAAGTCTATCTACATTTGTTTCTACAAAATTATCATAAACATCTTTTCTACTTGACATTGCTACACAAATATTTGCTTCATTTAAAACTGCATACATCCCTAACACCTTCCTTATACATTAATAAAAAACCTTAAAATTCTTGCCAGCGTTACCGGCGGTAACATTGCGTACATAGGGAATATGCTCAACTTCAAATGTCTCCCCATTATCTCCTGTACTGATAAAAACCCTATCTAGCCTAGGACACTGTTTAAATTTATAGTATCCATTAGCCACACTGCCATAATTTTTAATTGTATTTGCTTGATGCAACTCCGTTGTGACAACTCTTTTCAGCCTATATGCTTTAATTGTTACATTATTGCAATATGCTGTCCCAGAAGTGCCACCAGTAAGTGTTATCTTAACAGACGATGGGAGCGTATCCGCAAACTCAATTTCTTTTGTAAATTCTTGATACCTTGTAAGGTCTTTATTTGAAGATATTGATGCACTAACATTATACATTCCATATAAACCGTCTAAATAAACATTTCCATAGTAGCCCTTGATATTTGCTGTCACAACTACCTTTACGCAACCCTCTGGGGGCTGAAAAATCCCCAAAGTCTCTTGAACACTTTTTGTCGAACTGATTTCACTATTGTTTAAAATAATAAAAGTGTCAATGTATTCGTATTCTAAATAATCATCGGCTCTATACAAAGGTATCATGTTGGAAAGTGCGTTTAACATTTTATTTTCTTTCCCCATTACCGTACTATTCCCTGTATCTCCTGTGTTCCCAATCAAATCAAGCACGCCCTGCACAGAAGAATTAGCAATAGCTTTTTCAAGCAACCCTTTCAAATCAGTATCCATATATTTTGCCAGATACTCCACGCCCTGCCAGAAGGTAGCAATGTTCCTTGCATCCGCAACTGCTCCTTTCTTGCCAAAAGAGGAAACCATATCCACCATGAGGTCATGCGCTTCATACAGATTCTGGAACAGCACCACCAGTGTGCCGTATTCATTCGAGGATTCCATAGAGCTGTTCCCTAACAGTGTTTTTGTCACGTTGATTTCAAATATCTGCGTGGACAAAATCTCTGTGTTGTCCTTCCAAACGGAAATCTGTGCTTGCAAATGCCCCATCCTTGCCAACGCCTCTGTTGTCATCAGAAACTCGCATCTGCCCTCTTTGGCATTTGTAATTACGCCATCGTTCCAAATCTCTCCGCTTTCTTCGGGCTTTGCCATAAAAATTTTCACTTCATGCCCCGTCAAATCCAATGGCACGCCATTATTGAATAGCGAAACATCAAGATACCGGCTGTTGTTATCCGCCTGCACCGCTGTGATAATATCAGTCGGCTTTTTGTTCACATCAATTTCCAACCGATTATACGTTTTTGCCATTTTCCCACTCCTTTCTGTTTTCCGCATCAAAAAAGCACATCCGTTTTATTTTCAGATGCGCCTTTCTTGACAGAATATCTTTCTTTTGTTATCATAAGCATAAGAGAAGGATTGCCACCTTTCGCAGGGCGGCTAGTCCAAGTAGTTGGTTTTAGCCGTCTAACTTCGCAGGTTAGGCGGCTTTTTCATTATTTCTTGTTATGAAACAAGGAAATAACTCCGATGATTACTAAGCAAAAAGTAAATAACCCTTCGTATGTAACCATAAGCGTCACCTCCTTTACGGGAAGTGACTAACCGCCAGTTGGCAATCCTTCATTTATACCATACCATAAATTTCATTTTTCGACAACTACAGCCATCTCCAACGGGGCTGTATTTTTATTTTGCTGACATTCCCCGTCCAACTGATTTCGTTTTTCCCGACCTCAAATCTCGGAAACTCCACACCACCGTATTTGCCGTTTTGGTTGGCGTTCCCCTTAAATACCTCCATCATTTCGCTGTCAATGGTAATGCTTTCCTGCACGCCGTACAGGGGGAAATCCGCCCCATTGATAGTAAGCGTGATATCCCCACTGCCGTAAACCGTAATCAGCGGTTCACTGTATACTGTGCCGCTGTTGCGGATGGTGGTCGGGGCGGTCAGCTCCAAGGCATCCCCTGCGGCATTGACACTGTATTTGAATGGCTGCACCCGAAACTGCAGCAGAAAGCTGTTATACAGATAAATCATATCTGCGACAGAAATTTTGTTGTAGATGGATGCCCGAAAGACCTTATCCGGCTCTGTGCAGAGAATCAGATCCCCTGCACCGTTCAACCACGCCAGTATTTCATCCAGATTTTCGCTCCCTCTGGTGCTGCACTCCACCGAAATGACATACGGCGCATACGTTCCTTCATCCACTGTCAAATCTCCGTTTCTGCCGGGAATGGTAACCTGCTCCACCCTTCTCTCTGCTCTGACCTTCTCGGGTGCGGCAGAAATCAGAATCCCGAAGTCTCGGCTGTCCTTTCCTTTAAAATGAAACCAACCCATTTATGCACCTCCCTTTGCTATGGCTCTGCGTCTGCGTGAAAATTCCATCTCCTGCATCAGGCTCGGCACTGCTTCCTTGCTGTCATTATGGAAATGCTCAATCTGCAGTACCGTATTTCCTTCTGTATGATTGACCGTCTTTGTGATATAGGACGTATCTCCGCCACGCTGAACGGCAATATCCCCACGCAGGCGTACCATGTTTTTGTTCATGGCGGCACGCATTTTTTCATACGCATCGGACATTCTGCGGCTGAACCCATCGGACAGGCTGCCGCTGATGGTATCCGAAACGCTGTCCATGCGGTCAGACCAACCCACGCCGACACCCTGCGCCATGTAATCGCCGATTTTTGCCATCACACGAGAGGGGCTGTTGATGTCCATTTCCTTTTTCGCTGCACGCACTGCCGCCTGTAATGCCTTCGCAACTGCATTGACAACACCGCTTTGCCCGTCACGCACGCCCTTTGCAACGCCTTCCATCAGGCTTTCCCCAACGGCTTTAAAATCCGCCTGATAGCCTGCGATTTCTTCCTTCGCCGTTTCGGTCAGCTGCTTTGCCTGCTCTGCAACAAGGGGCTGCTGCTCCGCAATCCCTTCGGAAACACCCTCCGCACTGACTGCCTGCATACTCTCGGATACCGCTGTGCCTACGTTGGAAAGCTCCGTTTTCATGCCTGCCAGAAACTCCGGCAGCTGTCCGGTGTAGGCTTTCTCCAAGGCATCAAATTCGCCCTTGTAGAATTTTTCCGCAACGCCCTGCGCCATCTGCTGCTTCTGCTCAAACAGAGAAACATACTCATCCAGCTTCGTATCGGACATGGAAAGCAGCTTGTTCATGTAGTCTATGGCATCCTGCACGCCCATGCCGGCAATCTCGCCCATCAGGCTGTCGGAAATACCTTTTTCCTTTAACTGCTCAAGGGCATCCCCGTATTTTTCCAGCTGTTTAATATCGTCCTTCAAATCTCCCAGTTGGAACAGTTCCTTGCCTTCCTCTGTTTTTACCCGCTCGAATAAATCTCCATAATCGGCAAGCTTGCTTTGCAGGCTGTCCTGCTTGCGCTCAATGGTATCCAGTGCCGCCTCATATTTCTGTTGGAATTGTTTCAGCAGGGAAATTCTCTCCTGCAACGCCTGCTGTTCAGCGGCTTTCTCTGCTTTTGCCTGCTTCCTGTTCCAAGTCTCCTCTATTTCCGCAATCTCTTTGAGAATCTTCTGACGGTCTTTTTTCTTCGCCTTATTCAACTCCGCATTTTTCTCTGCCAGCTGCTTTTTGTGGTCTGCCAGTTCCTCCGCCGCCTGCTGTGCGTCCGCTTGCTTCTGCATTTCCTTTAAGGCGGCGTTCTGCTTGGTCAGCTCTCTTTCCAGAACATCCCCGACCTTCTGCGCCGTTTTCTTGGCGTATGCAACCGCTGTTTCCGTTCCGGCAAACGCATCTATAATGCCATTCGCAACAGTTTCCGCGGCATCCACCGCCATCTGTCCGCTTTCCTCGATACCGACAGCGATACCCTCGCCGATATATGCGCCGACCTCCTCCTTCATCAGCTTAGAGGGGGATGCAATCTTGAACAGTCCCTTCAGCTTGGAAAGCAGGGTATCCTTTATCTTTCCGGCAACATTTGCAATCTTTGACAGGCTGTTTTTGATGCCGCCGACAATACCATCAATGATGTACTTCCCGATGCTTTTCAGCTCAGTTGCAACCTCACTGCCCGTAATCTTGGATTTAAACTTGGAGAAGGCGTTCTTCGCCGCCGTTGCCATGGATTCTCCGGCTTTTTTCACGCCGTTTGCAACCCCGTCAATCAGCTGTTTCCCCAGATTGAGCCATTGGAATGCCATGAACGCCGCCACAATCGCCTCTATGATTTTCGGGATATTGACAACCAGTGTAGGAATCGCCTGCACCAGACCCACCGCAAGCCTTGTGATGAGGTACAACGCCGTATCCACCAGCTTGGGCGCATTGTCATTGATAACATTCGCAATGTTGATGACAATCTGCGGTACGGTTTCAATCAGCTGCGGCAGGGCGGCAATCAGCCCCTCGCCCAATGCAAGGATAATCTGAATCCCTGCCTCAATGACAGTATTTGCGTTTTCCGTCAGATTTTCCACCAGTGTCGAAATCGTTTCGATTGCAACGGGAATAATATTCGGCAGGCTTTCCGTCAGCCCATCCGCCAGAGAAACCGCAAGGCTCGCCGCCGTATCCGCCACCATCGGGAGCAGCTCTGCAATGCCCTCCGCAAGCGTCCCTACGATGGATAATACACCTGCCGCAAGGCTGTCCCCGTTCTCTTGTATGCCCTGCAAGAACGATGCAATCAGCTGTACGCCCGCATCCAACATAGCCGGAGCTGCATTTGCAATATCCGCCATAGCTTGTGCAAGGATACCGCCCAAAGAGGAAACCACGCCACTCATGCCTGTACCGACCATAGCCTGTGCCTCATCAGCACTATAACCAAGCTCCGTCAGTGCTTTCGTGACTTTCTTTACATTCTCCTCATTTTCGGTATCCGCAAAGGCCGCATTCATAACAGCATTTAATTCAGACACATAGCCTGCTGTTGCGCTTACGGCATCTTTGATTTTGCCGTTCACATTCTCATAAAAGGCAACGCCAAGCCCCTCAACCGCAGATTGCAGGAGAGTAATCTGCCCTTTCAAATTATCCATCTGCACATCCGCCATATTTTGCATCGCACCGTCACTGTTTGCGATTGCCTCTGCCAGATTGTCAAATTCTTCTCCACAGCCTGCAAGCATAGCTTCTGCACTTTTCAAATCGACCTTATTGAAGATGTCATTTAAAGCATTTGTTTTTTCCTCTCCGGTCAGATTCTGCATTGCAGCATCCAAATCCTTGAAGGTTTCGTTTAAAGGTCTTAGATTGCCCTCCGCATCAAACGCCGATACACCAAGACTTTTCAGTGTTGCCGCCGCTGTGTCCGTAGGGGCTGATAAAGACAGAATCATATTTCTGAGAGCTGTACCACCCTCTGCGCCCTTGATGCCGCGATTTGCCAGAACGCCCAGAGCCGTATTCAGTTCCACTGTGCCGCCTGCAAGGTTCTTCGCTGTACCGCCAACGGTCAGAATTGCTTCGCCAAGCTGTGCCACACTGTAGTTTGCCTTACTGGATGCCATAGCCATCTGGTCACCGAACTGTGTCAGATTGTCCGCGCTCGCCTCGATGCCCAGAGCCGCCATTGCATCTGTCGCAAGGTCGGAGGCATACGCCAATTCAAGCCCGCCTGCCGCCGCCAGATTCAGCACAGAGGGCAGAACCTCTGCGGATGTAGCTGCGTCATACCCTGCCAGCGCAAGGTAATTCAAGGCATCTGCCGCCTGCGTAGCCGTAAATTTTGTGGTTGCACCCGCATTTTTCGCCGCCGTTGCCAGTGTTTCGTAAGCCTCACTGCCGTTATGGATTTCTTCCGTTGTCATCCCCATGGTTGCCGCAACCTGTGACATGGAGGATTCAAATTCACTGCCGACCTTCACAGCATAGGCACCAAGCCCTGCAAGGGCAGAGCCTGCCCCCGCAATCGCAGCTGTAGAGACTTTTGCCAAGCCGCCTAATGTTTTCCGAAACGGTTTATCATCACCGGATATTTTAATTACAACAGAGCCATCTTCCGCCATCGCACCCACCTCCTTTTTTGCACGAAAAAAGCACCCTTTTCAGAGTGCCTTTCCCGTTTTATTTCGTATTATTTATTGTCCGTATGTTTCGCTTACCTTTTCGTAAAAGATTGCATCAACTTCATCTGTTGTGATGCCAAATTTTTTTGCGGTTTCTTGTGTGCATTTATCCTCGTATGCTTCGCATTCTGCCTGCCAATCACTTATTATTTGCTTTGCTTCATCGGAATTGATGTCCATATCTTCAAAACCAATTACTTCCCTTGATGCAGGATTATCTTCGGATTCAAGCAAACTGTTCAAATAATCATAAACCGCCTGCTTGTCCACTTCTTCCTTCTGCTGTGTTTCCTGTTGTGTTTCCGGCTGTTCTGTATCGTTTCCGCCGCATCCTACTACAGAAAATGCCATTGCCAAAACACACACAAACATCATTGCTTTTTTCATGTATATCCCTCCTTATGTCACATTATATGACACAAAAGAGATGTTTTCAAGAAAGTCTTACTTTTTCTTCATGCACGCCATCACCTCATCCACCTTGCCATCCCCCATCAGTGCTGTGACAAGGGCAGACTGCTGTCTTTTCTCCTGCTCAGGCAGAGGCAGGGCATATCTGCGTTTCATGGCGTTATAGTAGTCCTTCTGCGCCTGCGGCATATCCCCCTTGATTTCCACCGCTCTGCACCGCATGACCTCTTTCAGCACCCTATCCTCCTCCAAAGCTTCAAACAGTGCCATAAACTGCCACCAATGCAGAGATTTTCGGCTTAAATCAATGCCGTACTGTGTCAGAAACGCCCCATAAATCAGCCCTGCATCATGGGTAAAGGAATAAATCGGCAGTTGCGCTGCACCCTCGCCCTTGGCACGTTCTTTCTTCTCCTGCCTGCCGCAGCTCCAGAAATAGCACAGCCGCTCTACCGCCTCCTCTAGCGGTTCGGGGATACAGCCATAGAACAGCTTCAACGCCCGTTCCGCCTTTTCCTCATCCGTCAGCTTCTCGGAGGAAAAAATCTCCTCCAATCTCAGCATTGCCCGAAAATCAGAGGAGATGTGATATTCCCTGCCGCCAATCAAAAAAGAGACAGGCAAATTTCCTGTCAGCAGCTCTTTCATTTTCTTCTTTCCGCACGTTCTCTGGCTCTGCGTGCGGCTCTGTTTTCAACTGCCGCCTGTGCCATGGGGGCAGAGGGCTGTGTGCTCTGGGGGACAGGCTTCTTGTAGCTGTTTGCCCGTTCTGCGTGGTAGGTCTGCACCTCTTGGGAAATATACATCACCAGATCCAGACAATCATAAATATCCACATCCCTCTCCGCTGTAATGGCATCGACCGTATCCTCGCCCAGAAGGTCATCCAGAATGTCAAGCATGAAATCAATCCCCTTTTCGACATCCTTTTCTTCCTTCAACTGTGCGCCGAAGGCTCTCATTTTCTCGCCTGCGTCCTCCAGCCTTTTTGCATATTCCACCGTAGCGGGTACCGTCACCTGCACCCCTTCGATATCAAGCAAAATCCCATGCTTGCGAAACTCAAATTTTCCCATCTCTTTTTCCTCCTTCTGCCCTTATACTGTCGGTGTAAATTTTTTGGTTTCTGTGTTAAACGTGCCGTCCACGAAATCCCCTACGCCGTTCAGATTGCCCGTTACCTTCATCACGCCGCCGCCCTCGCCGGAGATAGAGGAAACCTCAACCGCAACCTTAAATTTTCTTGCTTCAAAGGTATTCGGTGTTTCCGCCACAGGCTTGAACAGCTCCACTCTCACATAGTCCCTTTCGGCATCTGCGCCCGTCAGCTGATTTCTGCCGATTTCATACAGTGCCATCACTGCCGCCTCGTCCGCAATCAAGTCCGAATCAAACGCAAACGCAGGCTGATAGCTTTTAATCGTAGAGGTCTGGGCTTTCTGATTGATGTATGTTTTGGAATCCTTCTGTGCGTTGGGGGATTCGTCCAAGGTATTAAACCCAACCCCCATCAGCGCAAAGCTTTCCGTTCCGCTTTTTGCGGTGTTCAGATAATCCGCCACCTGATATCTCATTACTGCATCCATATTGTTTTCACTCCTTATCTTGTCTGAAAAAATTCCATTCTGCACTGAATCTGGTATCTCGCCATGCTTGCCTCTGCCGCCATGGCGTAGCAGCTTGTAGTTGCCTCCATCAGCATGACCTTTCTGCCCTCGCCCAGATTGGGGAGCTTGCCTGCCATGGTCTGTTCCCGCAGCCATTCGGAGAAATCCCCGTAAAAGCTGAGGTTATCCAGCTGCTGCTTGATTTTATCCCCGAAAAATTCTCTGCTTGCCACCACAAATAAAAACTGCCGCACCGTTGAGCCGTCCACATAGCAGCGCACAATCTCCTTTGCAGGCACAGCCTCAACCGAATAGCTCTGTGCCTCCTCCGGCAGAAAATCCACATGCAGCTTTCCTTCCGCAAGCGGCGGATAGGTACGCAGAAACTTTCGCACCGCTTCCATAATGTTTTTCATTTACCTCGTCCTTTCAGGTACCCTTCCAAATCCTTCTCGACTTCATTGCCATGGTCTGCCATCATCCGCTTATCCCACTGCTTGCCACGCAATGCACCGCCATGATAGGTCAGCGGCTGTCCGGTGTAATGCTTAGGGGCACGCCCTGCCATCCCCTCGCCGACATACTGATAATGCGCATACGGCCCGGGATAGATAATGCTGTCCGCCGTCACTCTTGCGGCGTTTACCATGTGGGCAGCACTGCCTGCCGACATCGGCACATAGGGCTGACATTTCCGTTCCACATCCTCCGCCAGAAAGCGTTGTGCCGCCTTATCCTCGCCCAGACCATATCTCCGCAGGATTTTCGCTGTGCTGATATTAACCTCATAGTCTAATTTCATGCGCCGCTCACCGCCCAATGCCGCAAGGTCTTCCGCCTGCTCCTGCGGTTATCCCCGACAGAAAGCACCGTAAAGTATTCCAGTCCCTTTAGGTCTGCCTGTTTTTCGATGGCATCCACCGCACCGCGCACGATAAAATCCCCATTTCGGATGGTAATATCAGGCATTGCATCCTCCGGAATACGGACGGTAATCTTCGCCGCACCCGTCAAGCCTTTGTTTTCCGGCGTGGCAATCAGCTTGCCGAACCAGCTCACACCATGAATCGCAGTGCAGATATAGCTTTCCAAGTCCGTTTTCCTGTCATAGCACAGCCGGATATGCGTAATCGTTTCCGTACACGCAAGCATCACTCCGCCCCCCGATACAACAGCCCCGTATTGCCGAGATACAGCACCGCCGCGCGGTAAAGCCGTTGTTCGTCCGTACTGCCTTCGGTTGTGTAGGTAACAGAAATGCCGTCATTCGTTTCCGATGCAATGCCGTCCCTCTGCTCCTTTCGCAAAAGCACATCCGCCACCGCACAGCACGCCTCTCTGACCTTCTCCATGATTTTCTCATCCGTCACCGCCGCAATACGGTCAAATGTCACGCTGTCCAGATAGGCAGAAGCCTGACGGGAGAGACGCTTAAAGTCCCCCTCCGCCATTTCGCCGCAATAGGTGTCTTTGTAATACGAAAAATCCGCATAAATCATGCGTTTTCCCCCTTTACTGCTTTTCCTGCTCCTTTTCCGGAGCGGCATTTTCCTTTTTCAGAGCCGCAAGCTCCTTTTTCAGTGCGGCATTTTCCTTTTTCAGCTTTGCGATTTCCTTGTTCTCCGCTGTTTCGGGCTGTTTTGCGCCCATTCCTACTGTTTTTGCCATACGCCTTTCCTCCTTACGCCTTATGGTGCAGATAAATCCCTGCAACCTTATTTTCGTATACATCCGCCAGACCGTATGCTCTATAGAAGAACAGCCAGCCGTCACTGTCCTGATTTGCATCGGGAGAGATAACCTTGTTGACCGTATGCTTGGGATACTGCAACAGTGCAGGCTTGTGAATGACCATGAAGTTGATTTCCTTGCCTGTGCTTGCCTTCACAAAGCCGCCGACCTTCTCATTCGCACCGCTTGCGCCGCTGTTGTCTGTCTTGCCGTCATACAGGTCAATGGCGGTATAGAAACGGGTCTGGGGCACCTTCTGCACAACTGCAAAGGAATTGAGTACCTCTTTGGATTTTGTGGTATCGACTGCATAAATCATGTTGTGGAGGGTGGGTGTGATGAACAGGTGCCTGTTTTCCTGCGGTACCTCGTCCTCGTCCATTTTGTTCTGTGCCTCCACCAGAGCCGCCAGAACCGCCGCACCATCCGCCAGTGTGCCTGCGGTTGCCTTGGAAATGCCTGTTGTGCCTGCGTAGGTCGCAAAGCGGAAGGCATCCATTTCAGGTACCACTTTTGTGCGGATGAATTCCGCCGCCAGCTTCCCAAATGCAAGCCCTGCGGTTTCCTCGTTGTCCATGGCATCGACCGTAAATTTTCTGCCACGGTCATAATTGAATTTGACGGTTTCATTCGTCAGTGTCACATCCCCATGCACATAGCCGCCGTTGCGGTCATAATCCGCCAGACCGTCCATGCTGATTTTGGGAATCACGATTTCGTTTGTGTTTGCGCCCATCTGCACCAGTGTCATATCGCCGTCCAGCGCAGAGGTAACGGACGCGTTCTGATAGACCTCATCCAGCAGGTCAATGTATTTTTTGAATAAAGTAATGCTGTTCGCCATGTTTCGTTCTCCTTTCGATTTTCCTTATTCTTTCTTCGGGGATAAGCCCATTGCCGCTCTGACTGCCGCATCATCTGCCGCACCGCCTGCAAAGCCTGTCCATCTGGAAAAGGCAGGCACTCTTGCAGGGTCTTTTGCGAAATATTCCTTGTCCTGCGTCAGAGCCGCCAGAATATCCTTGTCCCCCTTGCCCTTGTTTGCTTCATCCTGCAAAGCGGTTTTAAATTCGGCGTAGACTGCCTTTTCCGTCAGCTCGTCCCGCCATTTCTGCTCCCCGACCACCGTCTTAAAGCGGTTGGAATACTCGGCTTCTTCCGCTTCTTCCTTGGCTTTCCTCTCCGCCGCGGCTTTCTCGTCCGCAATCCGCTGTTCCAGCTCCTCAAATTTCTTTTTGAAATCCTCGTTGCCCTCTGCGGATTTCTTCATATCTGCAATGGTGGTTTCGTATTCCTTGAGGGTGCCGTTGGCTTTCTCCAAGTCCGCCCTGACGGTTTCAAGCTCTCCCTTTGCCTTACCGATATCTGCTGTGTTGATGTCCAGTAAGCCCTTCAACTGCTCCTCTGTGGCATCGGGGAAAATTTTCTTAATATCCTCTCTTTTCATTCTTCGTTCTCCTTTCAGCTTTCAGTTTGTTTTCACGGTTCTTTCCGCACGCCTTGATAGTTTTTCGCCATTCCGGGCAATCAAAAAAGACCTGTTTTACGTCTGTGTCCAAAGACGAGATAGGATAGACCACCGTTCCTTTCTGATTCTTTTGCATGAAAAAACCACCTTCCTTTCGGTTGGTGGTATTCATTCAAAATTCACTTTACTGCATATTTCTGTCAGAGATTTTCCTTTGAAAAACGGTGCGTGCATCAGTGCATCAATCGAATCAAAGCTCTGCTCCTTTTCTCCGTAGCATAAAGAAATATCAGAACGGGAGAACGGGCAAATCGAGCCATTCACGCCGAGATATTCAAAGGTAATATCCTGTGTCAGACTGTCAATCCAATCTCTTAAATCCTCACTTTTCATAAGATGTTCGCATTCTCCTTTCTCTCCTGCTCTGTCAGTTCTCTTGCCGGTCTGTCGACGATTTTCCCATCTTTCCGGATATTTCAGTATTTTGTAAATAATTTTGAAATTATCCATTGTTTTCCTCCTGTGCAGCACTCAGTACCACATGACCGTCTTTTCCTCCGGCACACTATCCTGCAACGCTAATTTTTCCAAACAGGCAACCGCATGACCGAGGTAAACAGGAAAATCCTTGTCATACTCAGAAAGTTTGCTGTCTACTATCTCTCCACTCTTAATATCAACAGAAACCGAGCCTAAAACACCGCTATTTTCGGGGTCATACTCTGCCGAAATGATACCGTTATTCATTTTTATATTTTTTAATTTTAGCATAGTATTCGCCTGCCTCTTTTGCGTAATTATACTTTCCGGATGCTTTGATGTGAGCCTCGTCCTGTGGCATTCCTTATTTTTGAGTTAAAGTATCTTCTAAATCCGCAAAAATGTCATACGCTATCAAAACGCCTACAAGGTCAGCATTTTCTGCCTCTATGCTTAGCATATATTCTTTATACTCATTCAAATCTTTAAATGCAGCAATCATTTTTTCGGAAACCTCTTTTTCCTTCATCCGGACGGCACCCATATAGGTCTTTGCACCCGTGAATGCTACAATATCACGCACAATACCGTCTGCGTCCTCCGTTTTTCCTTCAGACATCAGCAAACACCATTTTCCTAAGTCAGATTCCATCCACAGATTATCGATAAATACCTTTTTTTCTTTGTTCACAGAATCACTCCATTTCGCAATCCAGTACATATTTAAAATTATATGCACCCTCATTTTCTAAGCTTGCTTTTGTAATTTTCAACTTTGTATTCCGTCCAAATATTATTTCGCTTTCTTTATTGTTTGTTGATATATACGCATTCGTTCCACTTTTGACTTTTATTCGCAAAAAGACGTTCTTTCGGGACATCACATTTTTATCCAAAACACCGCTTGTGGATAAAAACCCTTTTTCTGTATATTCGTGCCCGAGCGTTATCATCCTCGCAGTATCTCTTACCTTGCCGAAGAACTCCTCACTGCTCATCTTCAATGTTGCAACAGGTGCTTTTATGCCTGTGATAGATTCCAGAGCATCATCATCAACGTATCTGTAGACCATTATATCACAATCCACTTTGTTTTTGTTAATTACACTCTGTAATGTTTCTGCGATATTCTGATATTCGGAATCCAATTCCTTCCCTTCTCTGATTGCCATATTTATTTTTCTGGCATTACTGGAATTGATATATCCACTAAAGTGGCTGCGCCCATAGATGATTCTACGTTCTTCTTTTGTAATGGAATGTTTTAACCCCTTAAAATCTTCCAGAGTTAGCTCTTTGTAAATTCTTGTTTCTTGGATTTCTTCCGCAAACGCATCCAACACACTGCCTTTCCCCACAGCAGCCCTCATCCCATCCGCCTTCAATCCCGTCTGTTCCAGAAAATCCTTCTGCCTTCTGTTCCATTCCGTTATCTTGGCGGATGCCTCACTGCTGTCCAGTCCTGCGGCCTGCATGGCGTTCCTTTCCCGTTTCCATCTGCGGATACTGCGCTCAATCCTCCGCTGCTCCTGCAACGCCTCGTATTCGGTCATTTTTACGCCGTTATACTCATAGTCCTTTGCCTGATATTCCTTCAGCAGTGCCTTATCGTAGGTGCGGCTCATGCCCTCGAACCACGGGCGAAAGCTATGCGAGCAGTTCCATCCGCCCAAGCCTGCGCCCGTCCCATAGCCTGTGGTTTTCACAAAATCGGGATATTTCCTGCTTTTCCCGCTCCTGCTATAGATGCCGCCCTGCCATTGTGCATGGGATGGTCTTGCCCCTGCGTGAGCGGAAACCTCCACAAGGTCAGCTCCCATTTCGTCCGCTCTGGCATCCTGCAATTTCAGTGCCGTTTGGTTCACGCCCGTTACCACCGCCCGTCTGACTGCCACCTCTATGGTATCCGTCCGCCCTGTCGGGTATCGGATCGCCCCCACGCCCTCGGCGGAAAGCTGCTTGATAGTACTTCGGATGGCTGTGTTGTAATCCATGCCGCCTAGCGTAATCTGCATATAGGCACGGTCAAGTGCCTGTGCAAACTGATGTGCGGCGGTGCGTGCCGTTGTCAGCGTCAGATTGCGAAATGCACCCGCTGTTTTCTCATATCCTGCCTGCAATA
>OHAI01002247.1_pt1 | contig 14314 bp, 14 predicted proteins | sample 1577091 | NCBI WGS metagenome assembly OHAI01 (sample SAMEA3541548, study PRJEB24748) | human gut metagenome | biome: human gut; feature: human-associated habitat; material: faeces | place: China | collected 2012
GATTGACAAATCAAACTATGATTCGGCAAGCACAGCCAACAGAAAAGAATTTGCACAAAAAGTTTGTTACTATTCTGATATGTATGGATTGATTCCTGTATATTGGGATAATGGTTACAATGGTGAATATGGCTTTGGACTTTTTGATCGCTATACCTATAAAGTAACACAGCAGTCTGTCATTGATGGAATCATGGAGATCTATGGTGATACTTCAGAGGCAACCGCAACAGGAATTACATTGGACAAAACATCACTTACCTTAGCAGTTGGAGGTGGAAAGCAGACACTTACTGCTACATTAACACCAGCAGACAGCAAGGATAAGATTACATGGACATCAAGCGATGAAGATGTAGCAACAGTTAATTCCAAGGGACAGGTTAGTGCTGTTTCTACAGGAACCTGCACGATCACAGCAAGCGTTCCAAACGGATACAAAGCAACTTGTAAAGTAACGGTTCCAAGACCAACAAGCATTCGTGCAAAGATGTATCTGTTAGAAACTTCAAGCTGGAAATCAGTTATCAGTGATGATGTAGCAGAAATTACATCAGCCGGTGGAGAGTATTCTGTTTCATTAAAAGCAACAGAGGAGCAGTTAAAGAATATAGGTTCTTTATATATCCGTGATATCAGCGTAGGGGAAGAAGATGCATCTGCATTTGACTATGCTAAGATCAAAGTAAAATCATTTACTTTAAATGGCAAGACATACAGCATGAAGAACGATACTTTTACTTATGATACAAGCTTAAGTAAAGGTTCAGAAGACGGACTTTCTAATCCGATCTTTAACTTCTCATTCATTAATGTATGGGCAAATACACATGTAAATGATGTAACGGTACAGAACTGGAATTATATCGCATATTTCAATAATGCATCTTATCAGACAGAAAATACATTAACAATCAACTTTAGTGTATCAGATATCAAAGGTGGTTCTACGGGTGGAGAAGCAACAACGGCACCAACAACAGAACCAACGGTAGCACCAACAACGGCACCTACAGTAAAACCAACGGTAGCACCTACAGTAGTACCGACAGTAGCACCGACAGCAAAACCAACGGTAGCGCCAACAACAGCGCCGGCAACCGGTTCAAAAGTACTTTGCACCAATGAGACAAACAAATACGAAACATGGGATGCAAGCTGGTTGACAAAAGCAGCAGATGATGATGTGATCACATTACAGTATACCTGTACAGATGCATCACATGGTAACTGGGGTGTAATGTCATGGGGAGCTTCCGTAGATGGCGGTTGGAATTCCGGCACATCATATAATGCAGCAAGTGATCCAACAGACGTTGTAACTGCTACTTGTACTGCAGCAGAGTTAAAAGATGCATTAAAGATTAAAAAATCATCAACGGTTTCATATATTTGTCTGTATACATGGAATGGTGGTAAGATCGTAAGTCTTTCTATCTCGGACCGTACAGCAAAACCAACAGTAGCACCGACAACAGTGCCTACAACAGCACCAACAGTGGCACCAACAGTAGCGCCTACAACAGCACCAACAGTAGCACCAACAGTAGCACCAACAGTAGCACCAACAGTAGCACCAACAGTGGCACCAACAGTAGCACCAACAGTAGCACCGACAACAGCACCAACAGTGGCACCGACAACAGCACCGGATGCCGGAACTTTACAGGGTGATATCAAAGTAACAGGTGACTGGGGAACAGGCGGACTTGCTACAATCACTATTAAAAATACAACAGGTAAGACGTTTTCCGATGGATGGACGGTATCGTTTGATTGTGATCGTTCGATCAAAAACTGCTGGAGTGGTACATTAACAAATGTAGGAACAAACAGTTACACGATCAGCAATCCGGGATGGGACAGCTATCTTGCTGCAGGAGCTACGATCACATTGAATGTAGAACTTGGTTCAGGTACAGCAACTCCTACCGTATCAAATATTTCATTAAAATAATAAAATGTTTAGATGGCTTTTGAATGATGAACTCCTAAATATAACTCATCTGCATACATGATAAGAAAAAGTCAGATAACATGGATAAGAAAAAGAGAGGTGGCATACGAAAGAGTATGTCGCCTCTCTTTGTGTTGTTTCATAAGAAAATGAACTTGTCAGATCCCTATGAAAAAGAGATGATATTGATCAAAAAGAAAAACTATCTTCCTGACATTTCTTCTTCCTGACGTTTGATCATCTGACGAACCATCTCACCACCGACAGAACCGTTCTGTGCAGAAGTAAGGTCACCGTTGTAACCCTGTTTGAGAGGCACACCTAACTCGTTTGCAACTTCCATTTTGAACTTGTCCATAGCTGCTTTTGCCTGTGGTACTTCCATTCTTGAACTCTGATTATTTGTCATGATTTTTTCCTCCTTTTTTTAGCGATTTGATTCTTTTCGACGAATCACGAAAAGATTGATATCGCGTTGATTGACGGGATAAGAAATTTCTTATCTGATACTAGTATGTGATAGAACAGAAAAAATATGTTGGTAGTTTTTGGAGAAAAGGTTGAAAAAAAATTATAATGTGATACAATATTCTTGTATGATTATTGTTAAAAATAATAACTGCGTTATTACTAATGCGCAAATACATAAAACGTATGGAGGATACTAAAATGAAACATATCAAAACAATCAATAAGGCAAACTTAAGCGCAACAGCAAAAAAAGGTGGCTGTGGAAAATGTCAGGCATCATGTCAGTCAGCATGTAAGACATCTTGTACAGTAGGTAACCAGAAGTGTGCAAACGAGGAAAATAAATAATTCCGGTTAGGTTTGACATTTTTTATTTTCTAAGATATGGAACATAAGAACCATATCGCATGATACGAAAAGAATACGATAGCTGTTATGAGAGTTGCTCATAACAGCTATTCTAATATAGATTAAATTGCCAAATTGTCTGTCCTGTATAGTGGGTTCGTTGTGCAGGCTGTTCAAAGTATATTTTGCAATTTGATCAGATAGAGAAATGAGGTAAAAATGATTCATAAATTTAAAGCAAAAGATATTTGTATTTTATTAGATACCAATAGCGGTGGAGTGCATGTGATCGATGATGTTACATTTGATCTGTTAGATCATGCAGAACCGCCATTTGAAAAAGAATGTCCTAAAAATGTTATGGATATTTTAAAAGAAAATTATACAGAAGAAGAGATAAAGGAAGCATATGCGGATATTTTAGAATTGTACGATAACAAATTGTTATATAGTGATGATGTCTACGGCGATTATTCTAAGACAGTTGTAGAATCACCGATCAAAGCAATGTGTTTGCATATTTCGCATGACTGTAATCTTCGCTGTAAGTATTGTTTTGCATCGACCGGTGACTTTGGAAAAGGACGTAAACTGATGCCGTTTGAGGTTGGAAAAGCTGCGATAGATTTCCTGCTTGAAAAGTCAGTGGGAAGAGAAAATCTTGAAGTTGATTTCTTTGGCGGAGAGCCATTGATGAACTTTGATGTTGTTAAGCAGATCGTTGAGTATGCAAGAAGCAAAGAAGAGGAATATCATAAGAATTTCCGTTTCACCATTACGACAAATGGTATGCTTCTTGATGATGATACGATCGATTATATCAATAAAGAGATGTATAATGTTGTTCTTTCAATCGATGGCCGTAAAGAAGTTAATGACCGTATGCGCGTCCGTGTAGATGGAAGCGGATGTTATGACAGAATTCTTCCGAAATTTAAAAAGTTAGTAGATGGACGTGGTGACAAGGAATATTATGTCAGAGGAACGTATACAAAGTATAATCTTGATTTCTCGGAAGATGTTATGCATCTGTATGAAGCCGGTTTTGACGAAATTTCCGTTGAACCGGTTATTGAATCGCCGGAAGAAGCTTATGCCATTACGGAAGAAGATCTGGATCAGATTTATGCGGAATATGATAAATTAGTAGACCGGATCGGTGCGATCAGGAAAAGCGGAAAGCATATCAATTTCTTCCATTTCATGATCGATCTGGATCAGGGACCATGCGTGATCAAAAGACTTCGTGGCTGCGGAAGCGGTAATGAATATGTATCGATCACACCGGATGGAGATATTTATCCATGTCATCAGTTTGTAGGTCATGATGAATATAAAATGGGGAATATCGAAGAAGGTACCTTTAACAATGATATCAAAAAGGAATTTGCAGGATGTCATGTTTATTCGAAGCCTGCCTGTCAGGAATGCTGGGCAAGATTTTATTGCAGCGGTGGATGCAATGCGAATAACTTTGTATTCAATGGTGATATCCATAAAGCATATGAGCTGTCTTGCAAGATTCAGAGAAAGCGTATTGAATGTGCAATTCTGATGAAAGTATTAGAACAATTAGAAGCATAATTCACAAAAGACAGAGCATTACGCATTGGCACTGTCAAAATTCACAAAATGCGTAGAAAAGAGGAGAATTATGGAAAAACATAATAATGTCAAAGGGAAACTGATCGGTGGGATTTTAGCGGTTGTGCTTCCGTTTCTGATCATACAGGGAATCATTTATGAGTTGCTTCAGTATGGAGTGATCAAGACGGCAATTGCATTTGTATTAAATGCAATTGTTGCGGCAATCGCATTTTTTATTATATACAACATTTTTAAAGTTTTACTGCTTCCGTTTCAGGCTGCCATCACCGGAGAAACAATCCGAAAAAACTCGGTGGTTGCTAAAAAGATGGAAAAATTATCTTCAAGAGATGATGAGATTGGCAAAGTAGCAAGAGAAATTCAGTCCAATGTTGAAACATTTGCGGAAACGATCAGTGCGATCCGCATCGCAACTTCAGAATTAGAGGAAGTTTCCGGTGAATTTGCACAGATGTTTGAAAACATGAATGAAGTAGCGGATAGTACCAATAGTGCAGTAGAAATAATCACAGATAATACATCGATCCAGGCAGACAAAGTAAGTGATATCAAGAAGATGACAGAGCAGATCAGTGAGGGTGTGGATCATATCTTAAATAATGTGGAATCATTAAAGCAAAGTGTAGATACGGTATTAGATTGCAATCATGATGCATCCGAGATCATGAAAGAACTTGTAGATATCAGTGAAGAAAGCGGACATGCAATGGAAGAAGTTGGCACACAGACAACACGTACCAACGAGTCTGCACAGGAGATCCAGAAGGTGACAGGTATTATTGCCGGCATTTCCAATCAGACAAATCTTCTTGCACTGAATGCAAGTATTGAAGCAGCCAGAGCAGGTGAGAATGGAAAAGGTTTTGCTGTTGTAGCAGAACAGATTCGTGAGCTGGCTGACCAGTCCAGAGAATCAACAGAACATATCAGCGAGATCGTTAACGGTCTGATTGCAAATTCAAATACAAGTGTAGAGATTACCAAGAAAGTATCCGAAGCTTTTGAAAAGCAGGATGAGAAGATTAAAGATACAGAGTCTGTTTTCGGTACATTAAATTCTGAGATCAAGAGAGTCGGTTCTGCAATCGATGAGATAGATCGGGAGGTATCTGATCTTGATGAGCATAAGAATGTGATCGCAGAAGGTGTTGAAAACCTTGCACAATTTGCTCAGGAAAATGCAGAGAGCGGACGTGTTACAAAGGAAAATATGGACAATCTTGGAAAGGTTATGCAGCAGTGTAAGATTTCGACAAAGAAGATTGGTTCTGTATCAGAAAAACTGGTAGAAAAGATTAAAAACTTAAAATCAGAAGGAATGAAAAAACTTCACTAATGATTTCGAGGTGTCAAAAGTACGTTGCTAAGATTGGCGGATGTGATTGTTGTTAGTATGTTTTATATGTAAAGCAAAAGGAACAGCCGGAAGATAATGTATTTTTTGACACCTTGCTTTATTTTGACAGAAAAGAGTGGTATATATGGAAAGAGAATTACAGATAGGAGAATTTTACAGACATTTTAAAGGAAATGTATATCAGATAAGAGAGATTGCAAAAGATAGTGAAACATTAGACAAAATTGTAGTTTACCAGGGAATGTATCCGCCATATGAATGCTGGGTCAGAAATTATGAAAATTTTATGGCACCGGTTGATACGGGAAAATATCCAAATGCCTCACAGAAGTATCGTTTTGAACGAATTGTGCCGGAGGGATTACAATCCGATATACAAAAGAGACAGATAGAATGTTCATTGCAGGAAGATGGGTATAAAAATGAGCAGGCAGCCAGTGTTTTGACAAATAAATTGCAAAAGAAGGAACCTACAGAAAAATCTTTGCATACAGAAGATATAAAACAGCCGGCGAATAGTTTGAAAGAATTTTCAAAGGAAGAACTTCATGACATCTTTCTGGAAGGAAGGGCGGAAAAATTCCTTGAGGATAAAATGAGTGCTAAAGAGATTGGAACAATGGGGATGATGCAGCTTCTGGATGCAGAAAGCTTTCATCAGAAAAGAGAAATCTTTAAAGGCTTAAAAAAATATCTGACAAAAAATCTGCTTATGAATATAGCGGTTGCATTAGACATTGTATTAGAGGATGGAACAGCAGAAGAACAATATGATTCCATACTGCATTGTCTGGATGCTTTAGAACATTATGAAGGAGGGAGACTGCGTTAAATGCTGCAAAAGATAGCAAACAGCCTGGTGCATGGAAATTTCAGAACAAAACTCTTTTTGTGGTCGGTGATCGCGCTGGGAACAGCAGCCCTAATCCTGCTTGCGGCAGCACTTGCACTTGGAATGCCTGCATTGGGAGCGGGTGCAGCCGGCTTTGGTTTTGTAGGCCTGGTTACATCACAGTCTGTATCATTAAAAGATCTTGAAAAACCACATAAGAAGAAAACTTCGAAACCAAAAGTAAAAGAACCGGCAGACGGATCAAAGGGGCAGAGTTCGGATTCATCCAAAGAACAGGAAAATGGTTCAAAGGAGCGAAATGATCGTTTGAAAAAAGAACAGGAGACAGGCAGACAAAAGAGCAATCGTTATAAAAAAGAACAGGAAAAGACAAAATTTTTACATTCTGTTGATGCCAAAACAATGAAAAAAAACATGAAAAAGCATAAAGTGAATCAGATTCATGTAAAAGTTATGGTGGATTCTTATCCGGAAAAGCAGATTGAACAATCACCGGCTGTTGTATGGCGAACCGATACAATGTTGCATTTTATGATCATGTCTGCACAGGTCGAAGAGTTTGAAGTGCCTTTAATGGATATCAAAGGAATTCTGCTGGTAAAGAATGTTCCTGCAGATCCGCAGAAGGACTATGCTTTTTATAAATATAATTCCTTTATCGGTAAAATGTTTCGGCCGTTTCTTCCGGCATATAGAGAAAAAAATAACCAGGGCAATCTGGAATTTACGAAAAATACATTTCGGATTGATCCGGGGATTTATCTGACAAATACCTCTGTTGCTAATCTGCAAAGTGTTCTTCTTCCGGATGTTGCATTTTTAGTAGATGATAAAGTAACATCTTCAACATATTTTAATGAATATTTTAAAGAAGTATACCGCAATAGTATTTTGTGTAAAAACGGAATTATCAACCTGGAGGGATATAAAGAAAAAGTAGAGATCACATTAGATGCATTGTTGACAGCTCCGATCAGTGGAGAAGAGTTTGTGCAGACACTTCGTGAATTGAAAAAATATCATTTGATCACACAACAATATGTGACAGAGTATACACAAAAATACAGGACGATCAATATGGACAAAACGAACTGATCTTCTTTGTGGATTATTTCCATTGACAGAGAAAGGAAAATTATGATAGGTTTCCATTAAACGATGTTGTCGGAATGAATGACAGCCATAGACAGCATTGTGAAAAGATTGCAGAAATAAGTTTTTTTGTATCTGCTGGAAAAGTTTTTTATAAGCAGATACAAATGCCGGTAGAAAAGTAGTTGACAGAATTCTGAAAATGGATTATGATACAAAAAGAACATCTGTTCGTAAAATGAAGAGGAGAGTCGTAATACAGAACAGGCAAGAAAGGAAAATGACATGGCAAAAGAAGTTACGATTGATGAGAATAAACAAAAAGCATTAGCGGCAGCAATGGCACAGATTGAAAAGCAGTATGGAAAAGGATCTGTTATGAAACTGGGCGATACTGCTCATTTGAATGTAGAAACTGTACCATCCGGTTCACTGGGGTTGGATCTGGCATTGGGAGTAGGCGGTATTCCGAAGGGACGAATCATTGAGATTTACGGACCGGAATCCGGTGGTAAGACAACGGTAGCATTACATATGGTAGCCGAAGTGCAAAAGCAAGGTGGAATTGCCGGTTTTATTGATGCAGAGCATGCGTTAGATCCTGTATATGCCAAGAAGATAGGTGTAGATATTGATAATCTTTATATTTCACAGCCGGATACCGGCGAACAGGCATTAGAGATTGCTGAGACAATGGTACGTTCTACAGCGATTGACATTGTTATTGTCGATTCGGTTGCTGCTTTGGTTCCGAAAGCTGAGATCGAGGGTGATATGGGAGACAGTCATGTTGGTTTACAGGCAAGACTGATGTCACAGGCATTGCGTAAATTAACAGGTGTGATCGGCAAGACAAGCTGCAGCGTTGTATTTATTAACCAGTTACGTGAAAAAGTCGGTGTGATGTTTGGTAATCCGGAGACGACGACAGGTGGTCGAGCTTTAAAATATTACTCCTCTGTCAGACTCGAAGTCAGACGTGGAGAGCAGATCAAAAAAGATGGAGAACCAATCGGTAACCGTACCAAGATCAAAGTTGTGAAGAATAAAGTTGCACCTCCATTCCGTACAGCAGAAGTTGATATTATTTATGGAGAGGGAATTTCGCGTGAAGGTGAGATTCTGGATCTGGCAGCAGAAGAAGGTATTGTTGTAAAGAGCGGTGCATGGTATGCATATGAAGGCAATAAGATTGGTCAGGGACGTGAGAATGCAAAGACCTATCTGATCGAACATCCTGATATTTTAGCAGAAGTAGAGCAGAAGGTAAGAGATAAGTTCTTTAATAAAGATGCCAACGAAGCATCGGAAGATGTAAAGGATGCAGAGCAGACAGCAAAGGAAGATGGTACTGTTTCTAAGACATCAAAAAACGTCGCTGAAAAATAATAAGAATACTAAAATGGATAAAATTGAAAGGGCTGTTGATATGAAAATATCGGCAGCTTTTCTGAAATGACCAGAATGAGGATGCAAATGGAAGAAAAATTTAACCTGGGAAGAAAAAAGGCGATGGCAATTCTATTGCACAATGACAGAACAGAATGGGAATTACGTGACAAGTTACAGCAGCATGGATTTGAAGAAGAAGTGATAGAAGATGCGATCGCTTATGTAGAGAGCTTTCACTATATTGATGACCGCAGATATGCCATGCGTTTCGCGGAAATCTATAAAGATAGCCGTAGTATTCAGCGGATCCGCCTGGATTTGCAAAAGAGACATGTAGATGATTCGTTGATTGAAGAAGCATTGGAAAATATTGATTGGGATGATTCTATGGCACTTCGAAAAGAAATTCGAAAGCTTACAAAAGGACAGCGGGATTTTTTTGACCGGATGTCTTATCAGGAGAAACAAAAATATATTGCACGATTATACCGGAAAGGATTTCGAACAGATTCCATATTTCGGGAACTGGAATCTTATCGCAATGGAAATACATAAGGATATCCGACAATTTGTTGTATATTTCGGGGAGATTCTGTGGATTACTTTCTTGACATATTTGTGTATAAAGTATAAAATTATAGTGTTGTGTTTATAATGCAATGAAAAAAATAAGGAGGTGCTCCTATTCGATGTCAATGGCGGTATATGTAATCGTAGCCATTGTGATCATACTTGTTGTAGCTGTTGTTACTGCATTGGCTGCCGGCAATGTTTCTGTTCAGAAGTATAAAAGAGAAGAAGAAGCAAAAGTTGGTAATGCAGAAGAAAAAGCCAGGGTAATTATTGATGAGGCTTTGAAGACAGCAGAGACAAAAAAACGCGAAGCTTTGCTGGAAGCTAAGGAAGAAGCGCTTAAGAACAAAAATGAGATTGAACGTGAATCCAAAGAAAGAAGAGCAGAGATTCAGCGGTATGAGAAACGTGTATTGTCGAAAGAGGAAGCTCTGGATAAGAAAGCTGATGTATTAGAAAAGAAAGAAGCAAAATTAAATGAAAAGGATGCCGATTTAGATAAGCAGAAAAAAGAATTGGCAGAGATTAAGAACAGTCATTTAAAAGAGCTTGAAAAAATTTCCGGACTAACTACAGAGCAGGCTAAGGAATATCTGTTAAAATCTGTTGAAGAAGATGTTAAGCATGAAACTGCGGTTCTTGTAAAAGAACTCGAAAGAAAAGCAAAAGAGGAAGCTGATAAAAAGGCAAAAGATTATGTTGTTACAGCAATTCAGCGTTGTGCAGCAGATCAGGTTGCAGAAAACACAATCACTGTGGTTCAGCTGCCTAATGATGAAATGAAGGGTAGAATTATCGGTCGTGAAGGTCGAAATATTCGTACTCTTGAAACAATGACCGGTGTAAATCTGATTATTGATGATACTCCGGAAGCAGTTGTTTTATCGGGATTTGATGGAGTGAGAAGAGAAGTTGCACGAATTGCTCTCGAGAAACTTATAGTTGATGGAAGAATTCATCCGGCCAGAATTGAAGAGATGGTTGAGAAAGCCAGAAAAGAAGTTGACTCTATGATTCGTGAAGAAGGTGAAGCAGCAACGCTTGAGGTTGGTGTTCACGGAATACATCCGGAACTTATTCGTTTGTTAGGAAGAATGAAATTTAGAACCAGCTATGGTCAGAATGCTTTAAAACATTCTATTGAAGTAGCACATCTGTCTGGTCTTCTTGCAGGAGAGATTGGTGTGGATGTACGAACAGCAAAACGTGCTGGTTTATTGCATGATATTGGCAAATCTGTTGATCAGGACATGGAAGGTACTCATGTACAGATCGGTGCAGATCTTTGTCGTAAATATAAGGAATCAGGTATTGTTATCAATGCTGTAGAAGCACATCATGGTGATGTGGAACCTGAGAGCCTTATCGCCTGTATTGTTCAGGCAGCAGATACGATTTCTGCGGCACGTCCGGGTGCTCGTAGAGAGACGTTAGAAACATACACAAACAGATTGAAACAGTTAGAAAATATTTCAAATAGCTTTAAAGGTGTCGATAAGTCATTTGCAATACAGGCAGGCCGTGAATTACGAGTTATGGTTATTCCTGAAAAAGTATCAGATGATGAAATGGTACTTTTAGCTCGTGATATTTCAAAGCAGATTGAAGATGAATTGAAATATCCGGGACAGATCAAAGTAAATGTCATTCGTGAATCCAGAGCAACAGACTATGCGAAATAAATCACAATGTCTATAACAGAGCAAAATGGGCTGTCGCACTATTTTATAGTGCGACAGCTTTTTTATGAAATAGGAAAATGCTCGTACAGTAGCGGAATATCAACAAGAATTGCAATAGCAATTCTTGGGGCGCAAAGCGCTGGCTTTGCGCTTTTTTATGAAATAGGAAAATGCTCGTACAGTAGAAGTGTAAAAAGAATGGAATAGAAAGATATGATTGTAATTCGAAATGTGAAAAAAGAATCAAAGAAAATGAATGAGCCCATTGCTATTAAAAATCCCGGAAGAGATGGGATTGGCTTTGCAGTGGATCTTGGTACCACGACGATTGCGATGACAGGGATCTTACTTTGTGATGGAAGTTCTTTGGGCGAATGTTCGCAGGTAAATGTGCAGACACAATTAGGATCCGATGTTATGATGCGGATCATGCATGCTATCCGGGGAAAAGAAAAAGAATTGCAACAAATGGTTGTACAGCAAATAGAATCTATGGCGGAAAATATTTTGCGGAAAGCAGGAAGAAAAAATGAACAGAATATCATATTTACAGTCGTTGGAAATACAACGATGAGTCATCTTTTTCTTGGAAGAGATGTAAAAGGACTGGCAGGTGCACCTTTTGTAGGTGATTATGCGGGAAATTATCAATGTAAGGGCAAAGAGGTCGGAATGAACCTTTTTTCGAATGCCTCGATTCTTGTTTTATCTAATATCCAGGCACATGTTGGCGGGGATGCACTGGCAGTGATCGGAGCGCTGGCTTTGGGAAAAGAAAAAAAGAAAAGGCAGTTAGCAATCGATCTTGGAACCAATGCAGAGATTATTTTGAATGATCAGGGAAAACTTTCCGTATGTTCGACAGCGGCAGGGCCGGCTTTTGAAGGAAAAGGAGTAGATTGTGGAATGACAGCAAAAGCAGGTGCCATTAATGGAGTCCGTATCGCCGTTCAAAATGGGAATATGATCTTAGAAGTGTTAGAGTCTGATCACCCGAAAGGAATATGTGGAACCGGTCTGGTGGATCTTCTGGCACAATTACGAAAAAGTAAAGTGTTAAGAGAAGACGGATATCTGATTTCAAAAGAGGAGGCTCTTGCAGAAGGAATATCAGAGCAGATAGCAAAACAACTTGTAATAAAGAATCAGGAAAATATTTTTATTCTGACAAGACAGGGTCAAAAAGAAATCTACCTTTCGCAATCAGACATCCGTAATCTGCAGCTTGCGAAGGGAGCGATTCAGGCAGGGGTTAGAACCCTTTTACAAACTTGTAATCTGTCCCTTACACAGGTGGATGAAATTGTCATCACAGGTGTGCTTGGCAGTTGTATGAAAGTTTCTAATGCATTAGAGATCGGGCTTTTTCCGGACGTTGAGAAAGAAAAACTTCATTTTGTGAAAAATGCTGCAGGAACAGGAGCAGCCCAATTGCTTTTGAATACCGAAATTGCAAAAGAATGGGAACAAAAAGCAAAAGAAATCCATCATGTAGAACTTGCTAAGATTGACAGTTTTCAAAAGGCACTGTTTACCTCCATGACATTTCAAAAGTGGGAAGTTTAGCAAAAAGAATAGGAAGTGTTAAGGAAAATAGTATCGCAATGTATATAGAAACGTGTTAAAATAAAGAGAGACATAAAAAAACATGCAACATAAGGAGGAACAATATGCGTTTTGGTTTTATTGGAGCAGGAAATATGGCACAGGCAATGATAGGTGGTATCTTAAAAGCAAAGCTCGTTTCAAAAGATGAGATTATAGCATCTGCGGCAACACAAAAGACTTTGGATGCCGTAAAAGACAAATTTGGTGTGCAAACAACGCTTGACAATCAGGAAATAGCAAAAGCTGACATGATCTTTCTTGCTGTAAAACCAATATATTGTGAACAGGTGCTTCAGGAGATTAAAGATAAATTAACAAAAGACAGGATCATTGTGTCAATTGCGGCCGGTAAGACAATGGCATGGCTGGAAGAACAGCTTGGAAAAGATACGAAGATTGTTCGTATGATGCCAAATACACCGGCATTGGTTGGAGAAGGCATTACGGCTGTCTGCCCTAATGAACAGGTTACAGACAAAGAACTTACGCAGGTTTGTGAAGTGTTAGAAAGCTTTGGAAAAGCAGAAGTGATCAAAGAGAGCATGATGGATGCTGTGATTGCCGTCAGCGGAAGTTCGCCGGCATATGTTTTTATGTTTATTGAAGCAATGGCAGATGCAGCGGTTGCCGAAGGAATGCCAAGAGCACAGGCATATCGGTTTGCGGCACAGTCTGTTCTGGGCAGTGCAAAGATGGTCTTAGAGACCGGAAAACATCCGGGAGAATTAAAAGATATGGTTTGTTCACCGGCAGGTACAACGATTGAGGCAGTACGTGTCTTAGAGCAGACTGGTTTCCGCGGCAGCGTGATGGAATGTATGAAAGCTTGTGCTGACAAATCCAGAAATATGTAATGGGTTTGTGATGATATATTTACAGATTTGCTTTTCTGATTGTCATGTGTCTTTTTTATGAAGCATATCTTGATAAAAAAGAAAGTGACAATTCTTATCATATGATCAAAAAGAAGGAAAAAAAGGCAGATCTGACAAAAGAATTTATAAAAAAAGTAATAAAGAAAGTCGTATACCATAATCAAAGCCAGAAGAATAAAAGATATTTATCGGTTAAAGGAATTTGCTTTTGGCTAGGATGCCTGTGTAGTATTATTTTTCTTGTTTACTGGCATCAGCAGATCTATTGCATCAAAGAAAACTTTCATCATATGGCAATGGATTGTTCGTTAGCACAGATAAGTGCCATTGACAAAGAAATGAAGTGTTTTCCGGTCAGAAAAGATCCAAAGAAGAAAGAACAGTATGAACAGACAGGAAATCAATGAATTTATTGAAAAAATGGAAGAAGTAGGTGATGTTTGGACGGAAGAGCAGGTAAATGATGTGTATGGTGACAGTAGCTTTGAGGATGCATTA
>OHAI01002254.1_pt1 | contig 14300 bp, 10 predicted proteins | sample 1577091 | NCBI WGS metagenome assembly OHAI01 (sample SAMEA3541548, study PRJEB24748) | human gut metagenome | biome: human gut; feature: human-associated habitat; material: faeces | place: China | collected 2012
AATGCAGTAGTTCCTATCTTCGTCACATTTTGAGAAATTGTAACTTCAGTAAGATTATTACATCCACTAAAAAGACTATCTTCTATAACTGTTACTTTTGATGGAATCGTTATACTTTCAAGACTACTGCAACCAGAAAACACACTTCCCCCTATTTCTGTTATACTTTCCGGCAAATTGACATTTTTCAAATTTTTACACTTCCAAAAGACCCGCCCACCTAGCTTTGTTACACTATCAGGAATCACAACTTTTTCCAACTTTTGACATTTCCCAAAAGTACCATTACTAATTTCCGTTATTCCTGATAAAATTGTTACTTTAACTAAACTATTACAAGATTCAAATGCATCGTTTTGCATCTGCAACACATTAGATGGGATGGTTATCTCTGTTATTCCACTTCCATGAAATGCATCCGCATCAATAATAGCTACATCATTCGGTATAATTGTACCGCTGCTTCCAACGATCAAACTATTATTTTCCGTCTGAATAATTGCATTACAATTATTGCGACTATCATATACTGTATTCTTCTCATCCACCTGAATACTTTTCAAATCGTGGCATTCCCAAAAAGCATTATATTTTATACTTGTTATATTTACCGGAATATAAATATTTGTCAATCCACTTCCATAAAATGCCTTTGAACCAATACTGGTTACACCTTCCGGTATGGTTGTATTGCTACTTCCAACAAGCAGACTATTGTCTTCCGTCTGAATGATTGCATTACAATTATTTCGACTATCATATACCGTATTATCTTCATCCACTTGAATACGTTCTAAACTATTGCAATCGATAAATGCATTATCACCTATTGATGTTATGCTTGATGGAATGGTTATACTTTTTAATTTGCTACAACCATAGAAAGCATTCTTTCCTATACTTTTTATTCCTTTTGGTATAATTGTATTATTACTTCCAACAAGCAGACTATTGTCTTTTGTCTGAATGATTGCATTACAATTATCTCGACTGTCATATACTGTATTTTCTTTATCCACCTGAATATAACTTAAATTATCACACTTTAAAAATGCACCAGATTCATCTCCAGCTTCTATACTTGTTACATTTTTGGGAATGATTATACCTGTTATTCCACTTTCCTCAAATGCTCCAAGTCCTATAGTTGTTACACTTTCCGGAATTGTAATATTTTTCAAAGAACTACATCCATGAAACGTACTGAATTTTATTGCAGTAATATGCTCAGGAAGTATAATATCCGTTAAATTCTTACAATTATAAAAAACACCGCTATCTATTTCTGTTATACTATCTGGTATACTTATTTTCTCTAAACTACTACATCCACAAAATGCTGAACCACCTATACTTGTTACATTTTCCGGAATGACTATACTTGTCAAACTATTACAATCATAAAAAGTATATCTCTCGATACTTGTTATATTTTTTGACAATGTAATACTTTTGAGACTGCTACATCCCCAAAAAATCTCTGTGCCTAGAGTTGTCACACTATCTGGTAATGTGATTTTTTCAAGACTCTTACAACCCATAAACGCTTCCCATCCAATTTTTGTTAGTGTATTTGGCAGTATTACAAATTTTAAATTATTGCAATCACTAAATGCACACATTGATATAGAAGTTATTCCCTCCGGAACTTCAGCATATTCTGCTTCCTTTCGATTTTTCACATCATATACTGCGGTCTTATCGTCCGACAGTTCCAATTCAGCCTTAATAAGCCCTTCTGTTTCAGGATTTTGTGTAGGCTTTACACTTTCCTCCGGCTTTGCCGTCTCTTCTGGTTTCATACTCTCTACCGGCTTTGCCGTCTCTGTCACATTCACCACATTTCCATTCGGTGTTGGTGTTACTTTTGTAGTGGTTTTCTTTGCCGCTGTGGTTTTCTTCGCTTTTGCTTTTACTGTTACCTTGCATTTATACTTCTTTTTTCCAACCTTTGCTGTAATCGTAGCTTTTCCGACTTTCTTTCCTGTTACGACTCCTTTTTTCGTAACACTTGCAATTGCCTTTTTGCTGCTTGACCATTTTACCTTTTTCTTAGTTCTTTTCACTTTTAAAGTCAGCTTTTTACCAACCGTAATCGTAGCTACTGTTTTATTTAACTTCACTTTACTTGCTGCCTGACTTTCTGTCGATGGCATTACTATACCTGATACCATCAGAGCAAGCGATAAACCGATTGCTATTGTTTTCTTTGCTTTTCTCATTGGTACATCCTCCTTTTTTCCTGTCTGTTGTAATCCTTGTTTCTCATAGCAGAGTTGATGATCATTTGTTAGCCATTTCTCTTGTTCCGCTATAAATACAATTGATTCTTACTCATATGATACAAAGCCAAGATCTTTCAGGCTCATATGAAGCCGTTCCTGTAACAGCTGATTCCATGCACTTAACGAACGCTGGAACTCCTGATTGGCTTCGGTATTGATTGCTGAGCTTGCAATAATTCTATGATCGTTCATCAGCACTTCATTTTAAATGTTTAACCGATCTACTTGGCAGGGGCATATCAGCATTAGGAAGTAATGCAACAGCCCCTAATCTTAATGTTCTTAATCCTTAATTTAACTTTGTATTCTCCTTGCCGATAACGGTAACCGTATTATCGCAAGACAAATATGACAATTCCGTATTCTTACTCACATCCAGACTACTTAACTGGTTATCACGGCAATCCAACCATGTCAATGCCGTATTCTTGCTCACGTCCAAACTATTTAACTGATTATTTTCGCAATCCAACCATGTCAATGCCGTGTTTTTGCTCACATCCAGACTACTTAACTGATTATCACGGCAATCCAACCTTGTCAATGCCGTGTTTTTGCTCACATCCAGACTGCTTAACTGGTTATAATTGCAAGACAACTCTGCTAATGCTGTCAAGCCACTCACATCCAAACTGCTTAACTGGTTATTTTCGCAATGCAAAATTTCCAATGCTGTCAAACCGCTCACATTCAGACTGCTTAACTGGTTATTTTCGCAATGCAAAGTTTCCAATGCTGTCAATCCACTCACATTTAGGCTGCTTAACTGGTCATTATCGCAATCCAAATTTTTCAATGCTGTTAAGCTACTCACATCCAGACTACTTAACTGATTATTAGAGCACCTCAAGGTTACTAATTTCATATTCTTACTCACATCCAGATTGCTTAATTCATTAGTAGAGCAATTCAAATACATCAATTCCATATTTTTGCTCACATCTAGACTACTTAATTTCTGATCATTGTAAGACCACCAGTCACCAGAGCAATCCAAGTATGTTAATGCCGTCAAACCACTCACATCTAATTTGTCACATACATCTAAGTAAGCCCAATGAATTTCTACCAATCTTCCATCTTCCCATATATACTGCTCTGTATTATTCAAGTCTTCACTTACCGAAGCTCCCTTTTGTCTCTGCTCCTGAATGATTCCTGTTATGATTGACACATCACTTTCATTCTTGTAAGCATCTGCTGTTGCACTTGGTGTCTCCGTTACATCCGGTGACTCTGCTACACTTGGTGTCTCCGTTACGCCTGGTGTCTGCGTTACGCCTGGTGTCTGCGTTGTCATCGGTGCCTGGGTTATGGCCGGTGCATTCGTTGGCACAGCCGGTACTTTTGTTACAGATGGTACCTTTGTTGCAGCCGGAGTTTTTGTTGCTTTTGTAACTGTCGCATTTGCCTTTTTTACAATGACTGGAATGCTGCAATTTTTCATTCCCTTGACAGTTACTGTCAACTTTGTCTTTCCTGCTTTCTTTCCGGTGATAACAAGCTGTTTCCTACTCACTTTGACGGTTGCAATCTTCTTTTTTGCCATTTTTGCTTTGATTTTCTTCTTACCGGCATTTTTCACTTTGATCGTTGTTTTCTTTTTAACCGTTACCGTCACCTGTTTTTTGTTCAATTTTACTTTGGCTGCTGCCGATGCACTTGTCACTCCTATTCCCGGGAGTGACATCATACTAAGCACCATTGCTCCCGCTAATACACAAGCGGTTGTTTTTTTGCCTGTTCTTTTTTTCATAAATATCTCCTTTCGTGCTTCGTGTGTTTTTCGGACGTTCCCAAAACGTCATAAGGCTATTTGCATATTTTATATCAATTCATTTTCTCCTTACCGGAAACTCTGCTTCCATTTTTCCTCTACTACTGCTTCATAACGTGCTATCAAAATACTCTGTTTACAAATGTATAAGACAGATGCAAAAACATATTATATGCGCATCTGTCTTACATGTTGAAAAGGAAAATTTATAACTTGGTATTTTATTTTGGATACGCATATACGTGTGTTACTAATTTATAAGAAGCATATGCCTTTACCTTATAAATACTATACTCATCCGCTTGTTCCCCCTTTTTCCTATCTTTTGTTATTATTTTTCTTACAGCAGAGTTTATGACTATTTTGCTGGCAGAAATTTCTAAGTGTACATGATCTGCTAGCTATAAATAGTATAGCCCCTGCCCATTCCATAAGACAATATGTGCAATTTACTGTGCACGACTTTTTATTTTTGCCAACTAACAGAGTTTTACAATTGCTTATTAAGATTACACTCTTGCAGACAATTCTATACAATCTACTTTGTTGTTTTTAAAGCTTATGGCAACTTGACTATACTTCTTTCCTGTATTAAACTCCCTTAAAATTTTTTTCATTTTTGCAGCAGTTGTGCGTGAATGTTCAAATATATATTCACATTTTGAAGATATTGTATATTTTCTTGTATTTTTCGCTAATGTGCCTGCTAACAAAGTAATATTTCCTTTTACAATCAGTTTTCCGTTTTTCATATATATCTTTCCATAGTTCTCCGGATCATGTTCAAAGTCTCCTTTTGCATATACTGAACCCCAGTCCGTTTTCCCTAATTTTTCTTTTTTTGTTAATTTTGCTGTCTTACGGAGCGCTATTGTATTAGCTTTGTTTTTATATTTTATTATTACAACGCATATTCCTTTTTTATTTTTATATTTCTTTAATTTGTCCAAAAATTTTTCACGAGTAATTGCTTTATTTCCAAGATCAGAATAATCAGAATTTACATCACCATATTCACAATTTTCATCTAATACATAAGTCTGCTTTTTCTTTTTCCATTTTCCGCGATTTCCATCCCAGCCATCTTTGCCATATTTAAACTCACCGCCCCATACATAGGACCATCCTGTAACGGTAATCTTTTTACTTGAGATACTGACTTTTCCAGTATGTCCTGCTGTCACAAATGAATCCTGTGACAAATACACTCTTATCTCATCTTTGCCTGCATTGTAGTTTTCTGCCTTTGCTTTTTTTACAACTGCTGACGGTAATAATCCCAAAAAAAGTGCAATAGCAATCATACCTGCCACTGCTCTCAAATAACCTCTGTTTTCTTTCATCCGCTTCATAAACTTTTCCTCCATTTCGTAAATGCAATGCAATAGTTTCACTGACATGACTACTCATAATTCCGAGAAATCATCATATCCTGCCTATATCTTCTGCTGTCTTACATGCAAGTATAACATGGGCTTTTGCCGTTTTCACTTGATTGGTCACAAGTTGTGCTTTATTGGTTATGAAATCTCTTACCACCTCATTTTTACCTCTTACTCTCCAAAACTTACCTCTTACTTTTTTCGTATTTACAAGAAGAATGTCTTTCCCTATAATAAGCATTGTCAAGAACATTGCGAGAGGGGCAAGAGGAGAAGAGGTGATACGAAACCCATGAAAATACGAATTGAGCTGGATGATTCGCTCATGGAAGAAGAAGTCATCATCCGATGCAATTCGATTTCCGAAAAAGTACAGAAAATGCAGATGGCACTTTCCGAAATTGAAAATGCACAGGAGAAAATGGTTCTTTATAAGAAAGAGACGGAATATTATGTGAAGTTAGATGATATTCTTTTCTTTGAAACCGGGATCAATGGGATAGAGGCCCATACCAAGGATGATATTTTTCAGACAAAAAGAAAGCTGTATGAATTAGAAGAGCTTCTGCCCGGTATCTTTATGAGGATCTCAAAGTCAGCGATCCTGAATACAAACAAAGTCTATGCGATCAACCGGAATCTTACCGCTTCCAGTCTGATCGAGTTCAAAGATACCTATAAGCAGGTCTATGTATCCCGTAATTATTACAAGCCATTGAAGAATAAACTGGAAGAAAAGAGAAATACCACTCAAACCAGGTAATTTACATCACAAATTCTATGAAAAAACATACACAACAATAGGAGGATTTTTATGAATAGACGATTTTCTTTTAACAAAGCATTTTGGGGATTATTATTTTTATTAGCTGCTGCCGGTCTGGTGCTAAACCAGTTCAACTTCTGGCCAAATGTATATAACATTTCCGTAACCGGTGCGATCTTTACCTTGTTTTTTCTCTGGATGCTCATTCAGGGGCTTCAGCATAAGAACTTTTTTGCGATTGTTTTTGCACTTGCTTTTATGCTGATACAATACAATAAGATCTTCTCATTCTTCCCGATCAATACTTCTACGATCTTAGGGGCAGCTTTACTCGCAAGTATCGGACTTTCCATGCTTTTTCCAAAATCGCACCGTTCTTTTAGCAATGGGCAATTTAATCAGAACTATACTGATAGTGGTAAAAAGATTTTTGAAAATGAATCAGGAAATGTGCTTCATTTTGAAAATAATTTTGGTTCGAGCATCAAATATGTAAATACCGATTCTTTTGAATATGCCAACCTGGAAAATAATTTTGGTGAACTAAAAGTTTATTTCGATAATGCAATCATCCATAAGGGAATGGCAGATATCAATGTAGAAAATAATTTTGGTTCTATGGTTCTCTTTATTCCAAAGACATGGAATGTCGAATTCCACACCAAAGCTTCTTTTGCCGGAGTCCGCGAACAGGGTATGTCAGAAGCACAGGACACACCGATCCTGCGAATTTACGGTGAAGTTTCCTTTGGAGATCTCTTAATCGTATATATCTGATCTGTGATTTTGGAGTTATCATATCATGAATTCGCAACACAAGAGAACTTGTTTTCTTGTGCAGAATTCATGAACGACAAAATCATTAAGCACGAAGTGCGTCAAGCATGTAATGCTTGGATTTTGGAGTTATCACATCATGCATTTCGCTACAAGCTTACAAATGTGCTCTTGCAGAACCTTTCTTTCTGCTTTGCAAAAAAATTTGCTCATTCATCCGGAAAATCAACTGCCGGTTTTGCTGTCGCTTGCTTTTCTTTTTAGCTCATTATTTCAAAAAGGAGTTTTTATTATGAAAGTAACCATTATACATGGACAGAGCCACAAAGGCTCTACTTACCATATCGCACACAGCTTAGCTGAAAAGCTGTGCAAAAACACGTATAACTCTTATGATATACACAATGTGAATAACTCTCACAATTCGAATAACACTGACATTTCTAATGATACTTTTTCCGCCGAAAACAGTATCACCGAGTTTTTTCTTCCCAGAGATTTTGACAACTATTGCATCGGTTGTACACAGTGCTTTATGCAATCAGAGAAGAAATGTCCTCATTATGAAAAGTTAGCACCGATCACGAAAGCGATCGATGAAGCCGATGTTATCATTCTCGAAAGTCCGGTTTATGTCTATCACGTAACCGGATCAATGAAAGCCTTTTTAGATCATTACGGCTGGCGCTGGCTTGTACATCGCCCGGAAGAAGCCATGTTCACCAAACAGGCTGTCTGTATCTCCACTGCTGCCGGAGCCGGAACAAAGAGTACCAACAAAGATATGGCGGACAATACATTTTTCTGGGGCGTCGGAAAGACTTACCGCTATGGTATTGCAATTCACAGCACCTCATGGAATACTGTCCCACAAGAGAAAAAAGAGAAAATTGATAAAAAGCTGAACCGCTTGGCCCAAAAGATCATCAAAAAAGAAGGGCATGTAACACCCTCCTTTAAAACAAAAGCATTTTTTTATCTGATGCACTTTGCACAGCGAAATGGCTTAAATGAAGCCGATGCGTCTTATTGGCAGCAAAAAGGCTGGACGAAAAATGTACGCCCGTGGAAATAGCATTTCTATTAAATAGACCAGCCTAAAAAAATCAAACTATTTTTATTCAATGGACTATGCAAAAAATGATTAAACTATTTTCCATTAAATAGACTCAAACATCGGACCTGATAAATAACGGTCACCGGTATCCGGGAAAAATACAACAATATTTTTTCCGGCACATTCCGGTCTTTTTGCTACTTCCACGGCTGCCCACAACGCAGCACCGGAAGAAATTCCGACCAGAACACCTTCTGTTCTTGCAATTTCACGTCCCATGGAAAATGCTTCTTCGTTTGTCACCTTAATGACTTCGTCATAGATAGTAGTATCTAATGTTTCAGGAATAAAGCCTGATCCGATTCCCTGAATCTTATGCGGACCGGATCTTCCTTCTGATAAAACCGGTGAAGTAGCCGGCTCCACAGCAATGACTTTTACATCAGGATTCTTTTCTTTTAAATATTTTCCGACACCGGATATCGTTCCACCGGTACCAACTCCTGCCACAAAAACATCTACTTTTCCCTCTGCTTCTTTCCAAATCTCAGGTCCCGTAATTTCTTCATGTGTCTTTGGATTTACCATATTATTAAATTGTCCCGGGATAAAGCAGTTTGGCGTCTTTTCTACAATTTCATTGGCTTTTGCGATTGCACCTTTCATACCTTTCGTACCATCCGTAAGCACCAGTTCTGCCCCATAGGCTTTCATCAATTTTCTTCGTTCAATACTCATGGTCTCAGGCATCGTGATAATCAGCTTCATGCCCAATGCAGCCGCTACAGATGCAAGACCGATTCCTGTATTTCCGCTTGTTGGTTCTACAAGTATAGTATCCTTATTGATTTCACCTTTTTCCAAAGCATCCAGAATGATTGCTTTAGCCACACGGTCTTTTACACTTCCGGCCGGATTAAAATATTCAAGCTTTGCGATCAGATTTGCATCTACATTTTCTTTCTTCTCGATACGACGTAATGCAAGAAGCGGTGTATTTCCTACCAGATCAATAATACTATTTTTTATGCTCACTCTTTTCCCTCCTGTTAAAATAAACAATCCCTCACTTTTGGTATTCATTCAGACTGCCAAGTGAGGGATTTATAAATTCATCTATTTACATTTTTGAGGTATTTACTCTTATGACAGCGTAACATTTCATCTACTGTTGTCTTACAATTCTTATTCTGCTACTGCTTTGAAAGCCTCTTCGAGATCTTCAATGATATCATCAATATGCTCTGTACCGATTGACAGACGAATTGTATTCTTCTTGATACCTACAGCCTCTAATTCTTCATCAGAAAGCTGTGCATGTGTTGTACTTGCCGGATGAATAACCAGAGATTTTACATCCGCTACATTTGCTAATAATGAGAATAACTCTAAGTTATCAATGAATTTCTTAGCTGTTGTATCATCACCTTTGATTTCAAATGTGAAGATTGATCCACCACCATTAGGGAAATATTTCTTATATAATTCCTGTTGTCTCGGATCATCTGAAATAGATGGATGATGAACCTTTTCTACCAATGGATGATTCTTCAAATATTCTACAACCTTCAATGAATTCTCTACATGACGTTCTACACGAAGAGACAATGTCTCCAATCCCTGTAAGAAGAAGAATGCATGGAATGGTGATAATGTAGCACCTGTATCACGAAGCAGGATAGCACGGATCTTTGTAACGAAAGCTGCCGGACCTGCTGCTTTTGTAAAGCTTACACCATGATAACTTGGGTTTGGTTCTGTTAATGAAGGGAATTTTCCTGAAGCTTCCCAGTCAAACTTACCACTGTCAACAATAACACCACCGATTGTAGTACCATGACCACCGATGAATTTTGTTGCAGAATGTACAACGATATCAGCACCATACTCGATTGGACGGATTAAATAAGGTGTACCGAATGTGTTATCAATTACAAGAGGAATCTTATGTGCATGTGCAATCTTCGCGATTCCTTCGATATCAACAACATCTGAGTTAGGATTTCCTAATGTCTCGATAAATACAGCCTTTGTATTTTCTTTAATTGCATTTTCAATCTCATCGAAGTTTTCCGGATCTACAAATGTAGTAGAAATTCCATACTCAGGTAATGTATGCTGTAACAAGTTAAATGTTCCACCATAAATATTGCTTGCTGCAACGATATGTTCTCCGGCATGTGCTAAGTTCTGAATCGTATAATCAATGGCTGCTGCACCGGATGCTACTGCAAGTGCTGCAACACCACCCTCTAATGCTGCAATTCTCTGCTCAAATACATCCTCTGTAGGGTTTGTTAATCTACCATAAATATTACCGGCATCTGTCAGACCAAATCTTGCTGCTGCATGATCACTGTTACGGAAAACATATGATGATGTCTGGTAAATCGGTACCGCTCTTGCATCGGTAACCGGATCAGGACTTTCCTGTCCTACGTGTAACTGAAGTGTCTCAAATTTTAAATTTCTATCACTATAACTTTTCTTACTCATAATCTTAATCTCCATTTCTTTTTTATTGTTTTTGTAATACTTTTTCGTTAAGTTCCTTTTATTGTTCCTTGTAATACTTTTTCGTTAAGTTCTTTTTATTGTTCTTTGTGATACTTTTTCGTTATGTTTTTTATTGTTCTTTGTGATATTATTTCATTATGTTCTTTTCTTCATGATTTATAACATTCCTAACAAGTATTTCTTGTTGTTCTTTTTCTTTTGAAATTCCTTGTTATTTTTAATGTATACTTTTGCACGTTTCATAACAGTTTTTATTACTCTTTTGTTTTTGAGTCTCTCTGTTATTTTTGCATATTCCATAACACGTTTTATTGGGTTTAAAGAATACTTTCAAATATTTTCAAATATTTTCAAAAGCCACTTTTCCCATAAAAACATTCTATTTTATCACACTCTGCTTACCGGCAACACATCACATACTCTCCTTCACCGGTTGATCTGCTATACATTCGTTCAAACGAATGATTCAGATGTCGGCTGCAATTATTTTGATACTTTTCTTTCACCATTGCATAACCTCCTTCAAACATTGTATTCAGTTATCTTTAGTATTCATACTAATTTGCTATGAATAATTACAAGACACATATTACACCTGTATTCCTACTTTGTCAATAGGAATATTACGATTTATTCAATTTTTTTATTTTTCCTTATTTGCAAAGCTAAATCCTACTGAATCAGTTTTTATTTTACTTCACTCATAAAACCCATTTCTAACCTTTTGCAAAGTGAATATTCCGGCTACCATATCCCTGCTGTCCGGCATAAGGAAACCAAGAAAAGTATGTGATTGGATCAATACAAGTTTATCAGATTCATTCAATAATGTTAATGATAGCATCAAATTATTAGCTATTTTCTCGTCCGATATATCAAATCTTACCTAGAACATTTTCTTGTGTTAAAACATAAAATAGAGGATACACGTTTTTATAAACAAACGCGATCCTCTATCCGTTAAACAATTCATTAGTTGCTAAAAGTTTTCTATTTTTTAAATGATTTCAAACTCAGAAAGCACATCACCACATGAAGTTTGCACACGCACTCTATATTTTCCTTGACCTAATTCTCCAAAAACATTATCCAAATCCGCTTCTGTCACACTTTTATCTCCAGGCATAATATATCTTGCATCTGCAGTCACATCATTTGTTTTGCGCGGCATCACTGTCCAAACTTTACCGTCATACTTTTCTACTATAAAATAAGTCGGCAAAGTTATCATGCGTTGTGAAGTGTTATAAACCGAAAATGTAATGGTCTTGGTGTTTTGAACAAAACTGTCAATTACCAATTTTGCATCTTTTATATTAGCTTCTCCATTTGTTCCCCATGAGCTTTGAGGGGCTGCTGAAGGTCCAATTGCCTGGGAATTACCAGTTGGCTTTGGTGTTGCTGGCAACTTATTCTTTTTTACCCACACATTACATCTATACTTTTTCCCTTTATACTTTGCTATAACAGAGCACCTCCCGCTTTTTTTTGCCTTTATTTTCCCCTTTCGTACTGTGGCAATTTTTTTATTGTTACTTTTCCAAACCACTTTTTTTATTTTTGCACCTTTTAACCTAATTGTGCATGATTTTCCTTGGATTAGTACAACCTTTTTGGTGGACAATTTCACTCTCCCTAAAGCAGATGGCTTCGAGCTATATGATATAACTCCTGTCGCAAATGACGCTACTAGTAAAATTATAATTAATCCTTTTCTCACATTAAAACCTCCCCTCCTGTCATGTCATGCCGTTATACATAATTGTTATTCTGTAGCCACACAATCAAAGAATAATCGTACCGCCTTCCTGATGACTCTCCACTCACCACTTGATTACTAAGCATCCTAGTATGAGTGATAACCCCGTGTACATAATAGTCGGAATCAAAATACGGAGAGCCGCTCTGTCCACCAGAACAATAAATATTATCACAATCTAAACGTAAATCCGTGTAACTCGTAACAGAACCATATGCTTCATACATTCGATATCCGTCATCACGATTTCCTGGATATCCAGCTGTCCTAAGACTCATCCCATTATTTATTTCTGAACTCATTCCAAAACAGCCTGTTTTTTCTACAGTCCGCTCGCCCCAAATCACATATGCTACATCATAATTAGAATCTGTTGTTATTTTTCCATCTGCACTTCGTCCTGTAATGTATTGTGGATAATAAATATACGCAGAAACATTGGTAAACTGATGAGTATATGTATTATTATAACCATTATATCCATAGAATGCTTGAAAATCTGTAGACCAGTTTCCATAATCATCAGTCAAACAATGGCGTGCAGTAGCACATAAATTAGGTCCAATAGCAAATCCCGTTCCCATATATCCTGCTTTTTGCGTTCCAGCAGCATTTGTTGTTTCTGAAAAATAAAGCTTTGCAATTCTATAATATGGATCTGCTTGTGGATTACTAACAAGACTTCTGTTGTCAATGGCTCTTGTTGATTTTTGGCTTTCTCCATAATACGCCAATGTATTGTTTTTTGCATCATCAAACATCTGTTTTTCTTTTTTTGTTAATAGTTTTTGTTCCTGTGGTTCCGAAGCACTTTGGGGTTCAAATTCTGCTGTATCTACACTCCTTTTTCTTTGAGCATTTGAAACAACTGCTTGCAGCTCATCTTCTGTAATCAATGTTTCCGTCTGAGTTTTCACATCATAATATGCCAAGACTGCATCGGAACCTGCATCCAACGATTGACAATTGTCTTTCAAATCACAAGCAAATATATCTTGCGGAATTAACATAATTGTCAATACAAAAATCATCAAAACACTAAAAGCTTTTTTCATTTTCATAATATAACTATAGTGGCTCAGTTGTCAAGACAAAAATTTAATATTTTTATAATGAACTGATATGTTGACGGGTTACATGAGAGAATGCAATGTAGCGTCTCCCGGACTTTTTATATTATGCGGCTGCTCTGGCTTCATCCAAAAGCATTGCCGGATAGTACATCTCTGCAGGACGCTTGTTATCGATTGCCTGATGGCATCGCTCAAAGTTATAATTGTAGATATATCTTCCGATGGCTTCTCTTGCTTCCTTGAGATTAGCATACTCCGTGAGATATGCTTCCTAATACTTGAAGCTTCGGAACCAGCGCTCAATCATGATATTATCTGCCCAGCGGCTTTTACCATCCATGCTCTGGCGAATACCGTTATCACGAATGAAAGCAATATATTTATCACTGGTAAACTGGCTGCCCTGATCCGAGTTGATGATTAACGGCTTTGCTACTTTAAATGCCTTTTTACATGCATTGATAACCATAGTGGTATCCAGAGTGTCATCAACATCCCAGCCAACGATACAACGACTGTACCAGTCGATAATGACTGTCAGATAAAGAAATCCATGCTTCATTGGAATATATGTAATGTCAATCGACCATGCCTGATTTGGGCGGTCTATGAATGCATTACGAAGCAGATATGGACAGACTTTTGCCTGTTTCATGCGCTTAGACAGATTTATTTTGGGATAAATCGGTGTAATGTCCATTTCGCGCATATATCTTCCTACTTTACGGCGACCAACCTGGTATCCGCGCAGCTTAAGCTGAGCAGACATCTGACGGGCTCCCCAAGTAGGATTATCAGTATGCAGATGGTCAATGATCGCTTTGCATTCCAAATCTTCCTCTGAAACCGGGGTGCGCCAATCCATAACGTATGGAAGGGAACCCGGTGAACTGAAACATCTAAGTAG
>OHAI01002274.1_pt1 | contig 14236 bp, 12 predicted proteins | sample 1577091 | NCBI WGS metagenome assembly OHAI01 (sample SAMEA3541548, study PRJEB24748) | human gut metagenome | biome: human gut; feature: human-associated habitat; material: faeces | place: China | collected 2012
TACGCGCCAAACGGCGTGGATACCGCAGCCTGCATCTGCTCTGCATATTCCTGCCGCGAGGACAAAACACGATTAGCCGGGCTGTTACACCCGGCTAAAATCCCGCCCGCAGCTCCCGCCGCCAGCAGACACAAACAAAATTTTTTAAATCCTTTTATCATTCCACACACTCCAAAACCGAGTCATCCTCTGCAAAAAGCCCTGACACTACCCTTTGACCGCGCCCGACATGCTCTCATTATAACACTTCTGCATGAAAATGAACAGCACTGCAATCGGAATTGAGATGCAGACTGCTCCTGCGGCAAAACAGGTGTACCAGCTGTCTACATATTCCTTTTCAAGCATCTGCCACAGACCAATTGCCACCGTATAATAATCGGCATTGGCACGGCATATTACTCTTGCAAAGATGAAATCCACCCATGGTGCGATAAAGGTCGTGCCGTCGCTGCTGACAACGCGGGTGCGGTGTTCCTTCGCCAGCTCGTGGGTCGCGCGTTCAATGTACATATCCGCCGTCTCGGCCTCGCGGGTGTAGACAACATACAAATTGTGGTACTGCTCCACCTCCCGCGCGCCGCCGCGCACCTTGTAGGCGTCAAAAACCAGGATCGGCACACAGCGGCGGTAGCCCGCGTAGTTGCACAGAATATCCATCAGCCTGCGCCGCGCGGCGTCCAGATTGCCGTCGGCCAGTTTCCTTAAATCATCCCACGCAAAAATCACGTTGTACCCATCCACCAGCAGGTAGTCCGGCCCGGCGGGCACGGGCTTTGCGGGCACGGACGCCGCCGCGGGGGCCGTGTGCAGGGCCGCGCGGGCCGCCTTTTTCGCGTCGCCCGTCTCGCCGCGGCGTTTTATTTTTCCGTAGGTTCGTTCAAAAATTGCCAACAGTTCTTTGTCCTGCTCCAGCGTGCCGCGGTAGGCGTCGGCACGGCGGCGGCGCGCGTTGGCATCGTCCTCAGCGTCGGCTTCTTCTGTCGCCGTCTCGCCGTTCAGCCGCCGTTCCAGCCCGGTGGATAGATGTGCCCGGGCGGGCACCTCGTCCCATTTGACCAGATACCCGGCCCCGTGGGCGCAGAACACCGAATCCGCCGGGTTTTCCACATCCGCTTCGGGGTCATACCCCGCGGCGGAGACGATTTCGTCGGCGTTATGGCAGGCGTCGTACCCGGCAGGCAGCACGGCCCAGCGGCCCAGCCCGTGGGTGTAGGCCGCGACCTCCCGCGCATAGCCCCGCGCCGTCGCCACAGGCAGACGGCCCGTCAGCCGCACCGTGCCGCCTGACGTCTCCGGTGCCTCAAAGCTGCCGCACATCCTCTGCACATCGGCCATGGCGCGGCCCAGCGCGTCGGCGGGCAGCTCCAACGTAAAATCATACCACGGCTCCAACAGCTGCACGCCGTCCTTCGCCTCGGCCATCCGCAGGCCCTGCCGCACGGCGCGGTAGGTCGCCTGGCGGAAGTCCCCGCCTTCGGTATGCTTCTGGTGGGCACGGCCTGCCGCCAGCGTGATCTTCACATCGGTCAGCGGCGCACCGATCAGCACGCCCGGGTGGGTGCGCTCGGCCAGATGCGTTAAGATCAGCCGCTGCCAGTTTTCGGCCAGCGTGTCGGGCGGGCAGTCCGCCGCCAGCTGCACACCGCTGCCCCGCGCCCCCGGCTCCAGCAGCAGATGTACCTCGGCATAGTGGCGCAGCGGCTCATAGTGGCCGATGCCCTCCACCGCCCTTGTCAGCGTCTCTTTATACAAAATGCCGCCCTCGCTGAACGCCACGGTCAGCCCGAACCGCTCCTGCAAGATCGTCTGCAAAATTTCCAGCTGCACCTCGCCCATCAGCTGGACGTGTACCTCGCCCAGGTCGTCCCGCCAGTGGACGTGCAGCTGCGGGTCCTCGCCCTCCAGCGTTTGCAGCGCCTTTAATAAGGTATGGGGGTCGGCGTCACAGTCCACGCGGTAGTTGAGCACCGGCTCTAAAAGCGGCGTCTCGGCGTCGGATTCCGCGCCAAGCCCCTGCCCGGGCCGCGTACTGACCGGCCCCGCTGCGGCCACGACCATGCCGGGCAGCGCCTCGCTGACCAGCCGGAATTTGCCGCCGTTGTACAGCCGCAGCGCGTCGGCCTTCTCGTCGCCGGGCAGCACATCTTTTACATGCAGCACGCCGCCCGTGACCTTCAGCCAGGTCAGCCGCGTGCCCGCATCCTCACTGATTTTGAACACACGCGCGCCGAATTCCGGCCACCGGGGCGGTGTGCGGGTCAGCGTCTGCAGGCCGCGCAGCAGCCCGTCCAGCCCGTCCAGCCGCAGCGCCGCGCCGAAAAACACCGGGAACACCTGCCGCCGCGCAATAGCGGTCTGCACGGTTTCCGCCGCTGCTGCGCCGGTCTCAAGCACCTCGTTCATCAGCGGCTCGCTGCACAGAGCCAGCGCCTCCGGGTCGGGCGCGGCGGAAAAATCCACGCACCCGTCCCCGAACCGCCCGCGCAGCTCCCGCAGGCGCACGGCGGCGTCCGCGCCGGGCAGGTCCATCTTGTTGACAAATACAAACGTAGGTACGCGGTAACGTGCCAGCAGCTTCCACAATGTCTCGGTGTGGGCCTGCACGCCGTCGGTGCCGGAGACGACCAGCACCGCGTAATCCAACACCTGCAAAGCGCGCTCGGCCTCGGCGGAAAAGTCCACGTGGCCGGGCGTATCCAGCAGCGTCAGCTCGGTCTCGTCGGCGCCGTCCGCGGCGGGCAGCGTCAGCACGGCCTGCTTGGCAAAGATCGTGATGCCCCGCGCCCGCTCCTGGCTGTCGGTGTCAAGAAAGGCGTCCTTGTGGTCCACGCGCCCCAGCTTGCGCAGCACCCCCGCGCGGTAAAGCAGCCCTTCGGCCAATGTAGTTTTGCCGCTGTCCACATGTGCCAGCAGCCCGACGACCAGACGTTTCATACCTGTTCCCCTTAGCTTTCAAAAATCATGCCCCTATTGTACAATTTTTCTTGTCATTTGGCAAACGCTGTGCTATACTTATCCCAAATCCACCGAGGAAGGAGAGCACCCCCTTATGCGTTGGCAGTTTGGTGTTGTGTTCCAGAAAAAAGGAAACCCCTGACGTACTGACGCTGTAAGTGTGCCCTTTTTTACCTCGGTAACGCTGTAAGTGTGCAGTTTTTGCGCCCTGTGGCTTTGCCGCGGGGCGCTTTTTGCTGCCTTTTTACAAAATTTAAGGGCACGTTTTCGTATACTATCACGAAAGGGTGTTCCCCATGAATTTACAAAAACAGCTTCGCTGCGTGTATCTGCACGCATTTACCTCTACCCTGCACTTCACCGACGCCGTCTGGGTCGCGCTGCTGGCGGCCCGCGGCTTTACGCTGGCGCAAATCGGCCTGGCCGAGGGCGTTTTCCACGGCGTCAGCCTGCTGTGTGAGGTCCCCAGCGGCATGGCCGCCGATTTGCTGGGGCGGCGGCGCACGCTGATCTTCGGCGGTGCGCTGGGCGTTGTCTCCGCCGCCACCATGGCGTTTGCGCCCAGTCTCGCGTTCATCTGCGCGGGCATGGGGCTGAAAGCGCTGGGCTACAACCTGCTCTCCGGCACCACGGAAGCCCTGACCTACGACAGCCTGAAAGCCGCCGGACGGGAGCACGACTACATTAAAGTTGACGCCAAAGCGTCAATCTTCATGAAGCTAGCCTCCGCCCTCGGCGCACTGGCCAGCCTGCTGGCCGGGGTGCTGACCTCGGCGGGCTACTACCTTGCGGATGCCGTGGTCAGCGCCGTCTCCGCCTTGGCCGCGGCCAACCTGACCGAACCTGTCGTCACCGACGAACAGGCCGCCCGCGAGAAGCACATCTTACAAGAATTGCCCGCCCGGCTGCACGTACACATTTTGGACAGTCTCGACTGCCTGTGCAGCAGCACACCGGCGCGGCGCATTATCATGGCCGACGCGGTCATCTCGCTGCCGTCCTACCTGACCTCGATGTTCGTCCAGCAGCGGCTGACCCAGCAGGGCTGGGCCATGGAATGGCTGTTTCTGCCGGGTCTGCTGGCTGGGGCCGCGGGCATGGCGGGCGCATCGCTGGGCCGCCGCCTGCACCCCAAACGTCTGCGCGCGCTCTATTTCGGCTGTGCGCTGCTCGTCGGCACAGGCACGCTTCTGGCGGGCGCGGCCCCGGCGCTGCTCTGCGCCGCTGGGCCGATGCTCGTGCAGGGGGCACTCTCCGTCTGGTTCCTGCACAGTATGCAGCGGCTCAACGACGCGATCCCCAGTGACCGCCGCGCAACGCTCATCAGCGTGGACAGCATGGCCTACAGTCTGCTGATGATCCCCGCCAGCCCGCTTGTGGGCCTTGTGGGCGACCTGACCGGCCAGGCGGGCGCAGGGCTCTGTGTACTGTGCGCACTTGTCGTCGTCAGCGGCCTTGCGGCAGCGGGCAAAACGCGCTATAATGGGCGCGGAGCATAATTACCCGATTTTTGTAGGGGCCGATGCTCGCTTCGGCTCGCAACACAGGAGGCAAAATCCAGATGACATATAAAGAAGTTTTACAGGCTGCCCAGGGCCAGATGGGCCCCTGCCGCGCCTGCCCGGTCTGCAACGGCCGCGCCTGCGGCGGCACGATCCCCGGCCCCGGTGCCAAGGGCAGCGGCACGGTGGCCGTCCGCAACTTTGACGCTTGGCGCAATGTACGGCTGAACATGGATACCATCCATGAAAATTTTGAGCCGGACACATCCCTGACGCTGTTTGGCCGTAGCTTCAAATATCCGTTCTTTGCCGGGCCTGTCGGCGCCATGACGCTGCACTACGGCGACAAGTACAACGATCTGGACTACAACAATATCCTTGTCCCTGCCTGCGCGGCGGCTGGCATTGCTGCCTTCACCGGCGACGGCACGAACCACAAGGTCATGGAGGGCGCGGCTGCTGCCATCACGGCCTGCGGCGGCGCGGGCATCCCCACCGTCAAGCCGTGGGACAACGCCACGGTGGCCCGGAAAATAGCGCTGGCGTGCAGCTCCGACTGCTTTGCCATGGCCATGGACATCGACGCGGCGGGCCTGCCGTTTTTACAGCACCTTGACCCGCCCGCGGGCAGCAAGACCGTGGAGCAGTTAAAAGAAATTGCCCTGGCCGCGGGCGTGCCGTTTATCTTAAAGGGCATCATGACCGTCAAAGGCGCGGAAAAGGCCATCGAGGCCGGTGCCGCGGGCATTGTTGTCTCGAACCACGGCGGGCGCGTGCTGGACGACTGCCCCGCCACGCAGGAGGTGCTGGCCGACATCGTCGCCGCCGTGGATGGCCGCGCCAAAATTCTGGTGGACGGCGGCATCCGCACCGGCAGCGACGTGTTCAAGGCGCTGGCCCTCGGCGCAGACGCCGTGCTGATTGCGCGGCCCTTCGTCACCGCCGTCTACGGTGCCGGTGCCGACGGCGTCGCCGCCTACACAGCCCAGCTCGGCAATGAGCTGGCCGACACGATGCGCCTGTGCGGTGCGCCCACGCTGGACGCCATCACCCGCGATATGGTACGGGTCATCAAGTAAAAAACGCCATGCTTTAAGATTGGGTATCCCATTCTTAAAGCATGGCATTTTTATTGCAGTGCAGCGGCAGCCGTAAGGCTCCCGGGCGGATATGGAATCCGCCCCTACATGTCGTCCTGCTGGCAGCTATAGCAAAAAGAACCGCCACTCGGCCAAGTGACGGTTCTTAGGTTCTTACCTATCAACCCAATTTGAAAGAGACCAACCGCTTGTCGCAGTGCCTTTTTCTATACTTATTATAACGCTGTGCTGTCCCTTTGTCAAGCCGCAGTCTGCCGCCTCTCCCCTGCATAAATATTCTTTTTTCCGCAAAAATCTCCCAAACCTCTTGCATAACCCGCGGTTTTGCATTACTATTAAAGCATACCGCCGCTTTAAACCGGCAGTGTGAGGGATCTGTGCAAAGTATAGGAGGAAGTATCATGAAAAAATTCATCAGCACCGTTCTGGCACTCGGCATGGCCGTGAGCCTGGCCGCCTGCGGCGGCAGCGCATCCACGGCAGCTTCTACGGAAAGCACCGCAGCTTCCGCCGCTGAAGCCACTGCCGACAGCGACCTTGCCTACATCAAAAACAAGGGCAAAATGACCATCGGCTACACCGTCTATGAGCCGATGAACTACACTGACGCCGACGGCAATTTCACCGGCTTTGACACCGAGCTTGCCACTGCCGTCTGCGAAAAGCTGGGCGTGGAGCCCGACTTTGTTGAGATCAACTGGGACACCAAAATTGTCGAGCTGGATGCCAAGAGCATCGACTGCATCTGGAACGGCATGACCCTGACCGATGACATCATGGCCAACACCGCCTGCACGAAGGCCTATGCCAAGAACGCGCAGGTCGTCGTCATGAAGGCCGATGCCGATTACAGCTCCACCGCCGACCTTGTCGGCAAGACCATCGTGGCCGAGGCCGGTTCCGCCGGTGAGAGCGCCATCAGCGAGGACGAGAGCCTCTCCCAGGCCGACTACGTCAGCAAGTCCGTCCAGACTGACTGCCTGATGGAGGTCGCCGCCGGTACGGCTGACGCCGCCGTGCTGGATCTGACGCTGGCCACCGCCATGATCGGCGAGGGCACCGACTACGCAAACCTCGCCATCAAGGACGAGCTGAACGCCGAGGAGTACGGCGTCGCCTTCCGCAAGGGCAGCGATGCCGCCGACGCCGTGAACGCCGCCTTTGACGAGCTGAAGGCCGACGACACGATGCAGGCCCTGGCCGACAAGTACAGCCTGGCGCTGGCCGACTGATGGGCGAGGCAGCAGTCATCTGGGGCCGCCTGACCGAGGCGTTCTGGCTCAACTGCCAGCTGTTCGGTCTGACTCTATTGTTCGCACTGCCGCTGGGGCTGGTGGTGTCGTTCGGCTCCATGAGCAGGCTTGCCCCGCTGCGCGGCGTCGTCAAAACGTTTGTCTGGGTCATCCGCGGCACGCCGCTGATGCTGCAGATCCTGGTCATCTACTTAGGGCCCGGCCTGCTGGGCTTCACCAGCCCATGGCCGTCTGGCGGCAGCGGGCGTCTGGTCGCCGCCGTCGTGGCGTTCGCCATCAACTACGCCTGCTATTTCTCGGAAATTTACCGCGGCGGCATCGAGGCTGTGCCCAGGGGCCAGACCGAGGCCGGGCAGGTGCTGGGCATGACAAAGACCCAGATTTTCTTCCGCGTCACGCTCCTGCAGGTCATCAAGCGCATCCTGCCGCCCATGGGCAATGAGATCATCACGCTGGTCAAGGATACCTCGCTGGCGAACGTCATTGCCAACAAGGACATCATCATGATGGCGAAAGAGTACAGCGCCAAGGGCCTGATCTGGCCGCTGTTCTCCACAGCGGTGTTCTTCCTCATGTTCGTCGGTGCGCTGACGCTGCTGTTCGGCTGGCTGGAAAAGCGGCTGGACTATTTCAAGTAAGGGGGCGCGGCTATGGCATTGTTGGAAGTAAACGGCATCGGCAAGAGCTTTGGTGCCACAAAGGTGCTGCGTGACATTTCGTTTGATCTGGCCGAGGGCGAGGCTCTCGCCATCATCGGCTCGTCCGGCTCCGGCAAAACAACGCTGCTGCGCTGTCTGAACTTTCTGGAGACCGCCGACACCGGCAGCATTACGGTAGCGGGTGAAACGCTGTGGAGCGCCGCCGACACCAAAACGCAGAGCGAAGAAGCCATCCGCAAAAAGCGGCTGCACTTCGGCCTTGTGTTCCAGAGCTTCAACCTGTTTCCTCAGTACACGGCACTGCAGAACGTCATGCTGGCGGGCCAGCTCCTGGCGAAGGAGCGCCCCGACTACAAGCAGAACCGGCGGCAGATTCTGGCCGACATTGAAACGCAGGCAAAGGCCCTGCTGGCGCAGATGGGGCTTTCTGACCGGGAGAACCACTACCCGCACCAGCTTTCCGGCGGGCAGCAGCAGCGCGTGGCGATTGCCCGCGCACTGGCGCTGCACCCGGACATCCTCTGCTTTGATGAGCCGACCTCGGCCCTTGACCCCGAGCTGACCGGCGAGGTGCTGCGCGTCCTGCGCGAGCTGGCCGAGCACAAGACGACGATGATCATCGTCACGCACGAGATGAAGTTTGCCCGCGACGCTGCGGACCGCATCCTCTTCATGGACGGCGGTGTCGTCGTCGAGCAGGGCGACGCCAAGGAGCTCATCGACCACCCCAAAGAGGAACGCACCCGGCAGTTTTTGGCAAGCTACGGGAAATAACCGAAACCGGCAGACCGTTCGATTCAACGGCCTGCCGGTTATCTTTTTCTGTAGGGAGGGGTCTTGACCCCTCCGCGGCGCTTTGCGATCGGCACTCACGGCCCGGAACGGTCAAGCCCGTTCCCTACAAATCCGCGTTTCCCATTTGCGATTTCCCCTCACGAAGCCTCCGTAGGGGCGCATTCTATATGCGCCCGCGCCGTCCGCGGCGGCGGAAGCATCCCCGGGCGGACAGGGAATCCGCCCCTGCAAAGCACTTTTTCGCGTCAATGAACTATTACCGCACCGCAATGCACTCGATCTCGACGAGCGCTCCCTTCGGCAGCGCGGCGATCTGCACGCAGCTGCGCGCGGGGAAGCCGCCGTGGAAGTAGGTGCCGTAAATTTCATTCACGGTGCCGAAATCCCCCAGATCCTGCACAAATACTGTCGTCTTGACGACATTGTCCAGCGTCAGACCGGCCTCCTGCAGCACAGCCTGCAAATTCTTGAGTGCCTGGTGCGTCTGGGCCTGCACGCCCTCGGCCAATGCGCCGGTGGCGGGGTCCAGGCCGAGCTGGCCGCTGCAATAGACGGTGTCACCGGTGTCAACAGCCTGGGCATAGGGGCCCAGGGCGGCGGGTGCGTTCGTGGTAGCAATACGCTTCATAATACTAAACACTCCTCTATATTATTTTTCAGGCTCGTCGGTCTCTGGCGGCCATACAAAGCCGCGCCGGGCCAGACAATCCTGCAAAAACTCCGTTGCCTGCTTCGTGTAGGCGTCGTTGTCGTGGTAGTAGCTCACGGCGTGCTCTGCGCCGTGTACCGTCAAAAATTTCTTGCCCTTCGCGCGGCAGGCTTCATAGTTGCGCTTCCCCATATCATAGGGTACAAAGCCGTCCGCGTCGCCGTGGACAAACAAAATCGGCACCTTGCTCTGCGCTGCGGCGGCCTCGCAGTCGGCGTCCTCGGGGTCAAAGTGGCCGAACAGGATCGCGCCCAGCCGTCCAACCGCATAGGTCAGCTCCAGCGGCATGCCGGGCAGATACTCCGGCAGGCACTTGCGGGTGATCTCCCGCGGGCTGGTGTAGCCGCAGTCCGCCACAATGCCGCAGACGTTGTCCGGCAGGTTCAGCCCGGCGGCCAGCAGCACGGTGGCCGCACCCATCGAGACGCCCATCAAAAAGATCGGCACCTCGGGGCCGAAGCGGCTCCGCGCCCAGACCGTCCAGTCGCGGGCGTCGTAGCGCTCCTTCACGCCCATCGTAATCGTATGGCCGCCGCTGTAGCCGTGGGCGCGCTGGTCGGGCAGCAGCACATTGTAGCCCAGCGCCGTACACAGCGTATAGCCGCCCAGGCCGTCCCGCTCCGCATAGCCGCGGTAGCCGTGGAAGATGATTGCCAGCGGCGCGCCGTCGGCGTGGTGGTAGTAGCGTGCGGCCAGCGGCGTACCGTCCTGCGCCGTGATGTGCACGGCCTTGAACATATCCCGCGCCAGCGCATCGGCGTCGGGGCCCATGGCCTTGCGGTAGCACTCCCGCGTGGGCATATCCGCCGGGGAGGGCACCTTCGTCGTCGGCTTCTGGTAAAAGGCAACGCGGTAGACGGCATACGCCGCGCCCAGCACCGCCGTGCCCGCCGCGGCCCCTGCCGCCAAAAGAGGATGCTTTTTCATAACGGTCACCTCGTTTTCACTTTCCCAGATTATAACAAATTTCCCGGCATATCGCAACGATGTACCAAAAAAGTTTACACTTGCCAGCGCGGCACTTTCGCGGTATAGTAATAGCATTCCATAAATGGAGGCCGCCCCCATGAGCGAACTGACCCAGACCCTGAAGATACTCGTCACCCGCTACCCCGGCACAATGGCCGAGCTGGCCCGCAAAGCGTCGATCGACCGCTCCACGCTGTACAAAATTGTAAGCGGTCAGCGTACCCCGCGGGAGTTCCAGCTGGAGCACCTGGCCGACGCGCTGGAATTGAGCGAGGAACAGAGATCCGCCCTGCTGCTGCAATACAAGCAGCGTGGCCGCGGCCCCGATCCCAGGCTGCGCGCCGAGCTGCACCACCTGCTGGAGGTCTCTTTCCGGGTGGAGGATTTCACCCACCGCGAGGGCCTTATCTCCAACGAAGCCGCCAGCCAGCTGCGCTGCAGCGAGCAGTACATAGAGGGCAGCCGCGCAGTCGCCGCCGCCGTGGCATCGCTGGTGGAACGCTTTTCGGCAGCGGACGGCGCACCCGTCACACTGTCCCAGCTGCTGATTTATGCCGAGAACCGCGACATCCCCCGGGAATGGGTGTCCGGCGTGTCCGTCCTGACCCGCACACTGCCGTTCCTTTTCCTGCCCAAGCTGAATTACGAGGCCCGCGTCGTGCGCCACGTCATGACCGAGCCCAGCCCCGGCACGCTGATGCCTGTCTATCTGCTGCTGCCCAAGGCCGCCGTCATGATGGACATCCAGGGCCAGAAGGCCTACATCATCATGGACCGCCAGGCCGTCGATAATCTGCGCCTTGCGTTCAGCCGCAAATATATCAACGCCGCGTCGGTGTTGAAGCTCGCCACCGATGCCCACGACTTTTCGGAATCCATTGCGCTGTACAACGACCTCTTTTCGGAAAAGCGCCGCTGCTCCATGATCCGCTACCAGCCGCCGTTCGCCCTGTTTGCCGACGAGAAAATGGCCCTGCAGCTTGTCCGGCCCGGCGCCGCGCTGCAGTCCCTGCCCGCCCTGCTCGAACATCTGCAGATGTGGAGCGCCCAGGCCCCGGACCTCTATTTCTGTGAGGAAGGTCTTTTGCAGTTTGTACGCACCGGGAAAATGTTCGACATTCCGCCGGATCTGTGCGATGCGCCGGACATTCCCACCCGCCGGGAGCTGCTCCTGCGGCTGCGCCGCGCTGCGGAGTCTGACCGCCGCACCCTGCGCATCGTGGACCCTGCCCAGCTGGCGCTGACTCCGTCGATGTGCGTCAATGTTTTTCAGGGCCGCGGCGTTGTGTTCTGCCAGGCTATCCTGGAGCCGGACGGGCAGTACTGCCGCGAGTATCTGATGCAGGACCCCATCCTGACCGAAGCCCTGCTGACCTACCTCGATGACGGCCACGCCTCTGATTGGCTGCGCAGCCAAAAATATACGCTCGACTTTATTGATTATTGTCTGCGTCTGCTGTAAAATAGAAGCAGTATCGGCCCTGCCTGTACGGCGGGGCCTTTCTGCAAAGGAGAAAAACAATGGCACATACCGAGACCATGCTGGAAAGCAGGGAAATCTTCAATGGCCGCGTCATCCGCGTGACCGTGGACAAAGTACAGCTTGAGGACGGCACGACCTCGACGCGGGAGATCGTCCACCACCACGGCGGCGCCTGCATCCTGCCTGTGGACGCCGACGGCAGCGTGACGATGGTACGTCAGTTCCGCTACGCTTTCGGCGAGGAGATCTGGGAGCTGCCCGCCGGCAAGCTCGAGGCGGACGAGGACCCGTTTGAGGCCGCCAAGCGCGAGCTGAGCGAGGAGTGCGGCCTGACCGCCGACAATTTTATCGACCTCGGCGTCGTCTATGCCACCGTCGGCTACGACAGCGAGAAAATCTATCTGTGGGCCGCCACCGGCCTGCACAGCACAGCGCAGCACCTCGACGCGGGCGAGTTCCTTGATGTCGTCAAAATGCCGTTCGACGAGGCCCTCGGACTTGTGATGGACGGCACGATCAAGGACAGCAAGACCCAGGTCGCGCTGCTGAAATACGCGCAGCTGCGCGTAAAAGTCTGAATGGGCGTTGAAATCCTGGACAACGGCACCCGCGTGCTGACCGCGCCGGGCGCGACGTTCGGCACCGACGCGCTGCTGCTGGCCCGCTTCTGCGAGCCAAAACGCAGCCAGACGGCGGCCGACCTGTGCTCCGGCTGCGGCATCGTGGCGTTGGAGTGGCACGACCGCGGCCACCGCGGCCCCTGTGCGGCGCTGGAGCTCCAACCCGAGGGCAGCGCCCTGCTGGCCGATGCTGTCACCGAACAAGGCCTCGGCCACATCACGCCCCATTGTGCCGACCTGCGCACCTTCCGGCAGGGGGAGGGCAGTTTTGACGTGTGTGCGTGCAATCCGCCCTATTTTACCGCCGGGCCTCAGAGTCCGAATGCGGCCCACGCGCTGGCCCGGCACGAAAACACCTGCACGCTGGACGATGTGTGTGCCTGCGCGTTCCGCCTGTTGAAGGACGGCGGGCGGCTGGCACTGTGCCACCGGCCGGAGCGGTTGGCCGAAGTGCTGGATGTGCTGCGGGCCCACCGGCTGGAGCCCAAGCGGCTGGCCTTCGTCAAGAACCGGGCAGACGCAGCCCCGTGGCTTTTCCTTGTGGAAGCCCAGAAAAACCGCAAGACCGGCCTGCGTGTGGAGCCGGATGTGCTCATCAGCGCCGGAGCGGCGCTCTACGGGAGGTAACTATGGCAGGAACTCTTTACATCGTGGCAACCCCCATCGGCAACCTGGACGACATGCCGCCCCGGGTGGCCGCCACCTTTGGCGCGGCAGACTTCATTGCCGCCGAGGACACCCGCGTGACCATGAAGCTGCTGAACTTTCTGGGCCTGAAAAAGCCCATGGTCAGCTACTACGAGCACGCTTTGCAGAAGGGCGAGGCCATTCTGCAGCTCATCGAGGCAGGGGAGAGCTGTGCGCTGTGCTCCGATGCGGGCATGCCCTGCGTTTCCGACCCCGGTGAGGTGATCGTGCGGGACGCTCTGGCCCGCGGCATCAAGGTGGTGCCGGTGCCGGCTGCCTCGGCCTGCATCACAGCACTGGCCGTATCCGGGCAGGACACCTCCCGCTGGGTATTCGAGGGCTTTCTGCCGGTGAACCGCAAGCAGAAAAAGGAACGGCTGGCCGATCTTCTGCACGAAAAGCGCACCGTGATCTTTTACGAAGCACCCCACAAGCTGCGCACCACCCTGGACGACCTGACCGCCGCCTTTGGCCCGGAGCGCAGCATCACCCTGTGCCGGGAGCTGACCAAGCTCCACGAGGAGATCTGGAAAACCACCCTAGGCGAGGCCGTGGAGCACTACAGGGCCAACGACCCCCGCGGCGAGTATGTGCTGGTGATGGCCGGTGCCCCCGCCGGGGAGGATGCCGACGCCGGGCTGACGCTGGAGCAGGCAGCGCAGCGGGCACTGGAGCTGACGGGTGAGGGCTTTGGCCCCACGGCAGCGGCCAAGGCGGCGGCACAGGGCACGCCCTATTCCAAGAGCGAAGTGTACAAGCAGCTGCTGGTGCTGCAACAGGACCGGCAGACTGCGGAATGATAAGAGGAGGACTTTTTTCGTGACAAAACTTCTGATCCTGAGCGACAGCCATGGCGGACGCGCCGCCATTGAGCGGGTGCTGCTGAAGGAGAATGCGAACATTGACGCCCTGGTTTTTCTGGGCGACGGCCTGCGGGACCTGGAACAGGCCCTGACCCTGTACCCCCGGCTGCGGGCCTACTCGGTGGCCGGCAACTGCGACTACGGCGCTCTTGAGCCGATGGACGGTCTGGCCGCCTTTGACCAGACCATCGCGTTCTATACGCACGGCCATATGTACGGCGTAAAATACGATCTGGACACGCTGACAGATGCCGCTGCCGCCCGGGGCGCGGAAGTGGCCCTGTTCGGCCACACCCACATTCCCCATGCCGAGCAGCGGGGCAAGGTGTTTTTGTTCAACCCCGGCTCCTGCGGCCGCTGCTACACCGGCCCCAACACCTACGGCCTGCTGACGCTGGAAAACGGCAAGGTGACCGCCTATGAGCACAAAGAGGTACCGAAGCAATGAGCATCAACGAGGTGCGCTATCTGCCGGAATGCGGCAGCACCAACGCCTATGTGAAAGAGCATTTTGAAGAATTCGGTCCGGTGGGGGCCGTGTATACCGAAAACCAGACCGCCGGGCGCGGTCGTCTGGGCCGCAGCTGGGTGAACGCCGAGGGCAAGGCCCTGTACTATACGGTGGCCATCCGGGAGCC